>Ga0233423_10000765_pt1 | contig 16357 bp, 19 predicted proteins | sample Watercolumn_Mata_FD_180713 | JGI IMG/M metagenome (GOLD analysis project Ga0233423, IMG submission 180713) | Freshwater microbial communities from Lake Matano, South Sulawesi, Indonesia - Watercolumn_Matano_2014_112_MG | ecosystem: Environmental > Aquatic > Freshwater > Lake | place: Indonesia...
ACAAGAAAAATAAATACCAAGAGACACCAATAAACGCTTTATGTTTGAAGGTGTCCTTCCGGCTATCATAACCCCTTTTTCAAGAAATTCATCCCAGAGTCTCAACACACGGGGCCTCGTTGAAAACCTCGATTATCTTATCTCGCAGGGCATTGATGGGGTTGTGCCCTGCGGATCGACTGGCGAATCAGCAACGCTCACATTCGAGGAACACGAGAAGGTAATCGAGCTGGCCATCGATACTGTCAACGGCAGGATACCCGTCGTTGCCGGTACCGGATCCAACAACACGGCAGAAGCAGTACGGCTCACAAAGGCGGCAAAAGACCTTGGTGCTGACGGAGTGCTGGTAATCAGCCCGTATTATAACAAGCCGAACAGGGCCGGCCTCATCAAACATTATACAAAACTGGCCGATATCGGTATCCCGGTTATTATGTATAATGTTCCAGGAAGGACCGGGCAGAACCTTGAACCGGATCTTGTTGCAGAGCTGGCAAAGCACCCGGACATTGTCGGGATCAAGGAAGCGAGTGGGAATATCAGCCAGATCTCGAGGATTATCGAAGACACGCAGGATGAGGATTTTGTTGTTATCTCCGGGGATGACAATATGACAATGCCGATAATGGCGCTTGGCGGGTCCGGAGTCATTTCGGTTGCGGCAAATATCGTACCAAAGCGCATGGTTGCAATGACAGATGCCATGAAAAAAGGTGACTTTGCAGAAGCACTGAAGATCCATTATGAGCTCTCGCCATTGTTCCGCGCAATGTTTATTGATACGAACCCGATCCCGGTAAAAAAGGCAGTAGAGCTCTGCGGTATGGCGGCAGGACCTGTCCGGCTCCCGCTGGATGAACTGGATGCAAAAAAGACAGATCAGCTTGCCGGCATCCTTGCAACTGCAGGACTGAAAAAGGCAGATGTGTCAAAGCCGGCGCAGGTAAAAAAGTCCGGAAAGGCAAAACCCGGCTTTGGGAAACGGAGGCGCTGATCGATGATCAAAGTGGTCGTCTGCGGCGCAAACGGGCGCATGGGCCAGACGATCGGGCGGATGGTTTCCGATTCATCAGATCTGCAACTGGTCGGAGGTATCGACCTCAAACCTTCCACATTCTTTAACCAGCCGGTTGTCGTATCGTCTGATATCGATAAGTTCCTTGCGGAAAAGAAGCCGGATGTCTTAATCGACTTCACGGTTGCAAATGCAGCAGTCGAAAATGTAAAAGCTGCTGCTCGGCACAATATTGCCTGTGTAGTGGGGACGACCGGATTCACTCCCGAACAGCGAAAGGTAATGGCAGATGCTGTTGCCGGGCACTGTCCGGCGGTTCTCTCAAGCAACTTCTCCATCGGCGTCAATATATTCTGGGAAGTTCTCCGCACAGCCGAACGTATGCTGAAAGATTATGATATTGAGGTTGTTGAAGGTCACCACCGGAACAAAAAGGATGCTCCGAGCGGGACAGCCAAGACCATCCTCCAGATCATAGATGAGGAAGCAGGAACCAGACAGAAGATGTACGGACGGGAAGGCATTACCGAGCGTAAGAACGAGATCGGTGTCCACGTAATCCGTGGCGGGGATATTGTCGGAGACCATGCCGTCCTGTTCTCAAAGAATTATGAGACAATAACGCTCTCTCACAGGGCATACGACCGTGCTGTCTTTGCAAGCGGATCTCTCATCGCAACCCGCTGGGCTGTCGGAAAAAAACCCGGCATCTATGGCATGGGCGATGTCCTGAACCTTGCGAAGAAATGATCGTCATGCAATATCGAAATCCTTTTTTTGTATTTTGAGCAACAGGTATGGTGGAGTGAACCGTTTTGGTCGCAATCATTGACAAAGATAAATGTACCGGTTGTGAAACCTGCGTGAATGAATGTCCGGCGTCAGCTATCTCAATGGAGAATGAGAAGGCAAAGGTTGACAAGGACATGTGTGTTGACTGCCAGACCTGTGTTGATGTCTGCCCGTCTGAAGCAATCCATATGGAATAACCAGTTTTAATATATTCATTACATTAAACAGTTTTTAATCAGGTAATAGTGCTATTTTATTTATCTTGGTAATCAAAAACCAAATCACAAACCTTTTTTCCATCCTCACCAAATTGAGACATTACCCCGCATAATAAAGGGACATCCCATAGTGAACGACCCAGGATCTGATACAGCTATGATCAATGTTGGAGTGCTCGGTGCAACGGGTGCGGTTGGCCAACGGTTTGTTGAACTTCTTACAGATCATCCCTGGTTCAACCTCGTTACTCTTGCCGCCTCAGATCGCAGTGCAGGAAAACCGTACGGAAATGTTGTTAGCTGGCGTCTTGACACGCCGTTTCCAGAAAAGGTTGCGAAAGTAAAGGTGGCCCCGACTTCGCCAAAGAGCATGAAGAATGTCGACCTCGTTTTCTCGGCTCTCCCGGCTGAGATTGCAACCGATGTTGAGAACGAATTCGCTGATGCCGGCATCGCGGTCTGCAGCAATGCCAGTTCCCATCGTATGGAGCCCGATATACCGCTTGTCGTCCCGGAGGTCAATCCGGATCATCTTGGATTAATCGATGTCCAGAGAGACAAGGGACGGGACGGATTCATTGTGACCAATCCGAACTGTTCGACAATTATCATGGTGACCGCACTCGCACCGCTGCGTAAATTCAGGTTTAATGATGTGCGTGTGGCTACTATGCAGGCGGTCTCAGGAGCAGGATTTGCCGGTGTCGCTGCGATGGCGATCTACGATAACATCATTCCTTACATCGGCAAGGAAGAGGAGAAGATGGAGACTGAAACGCTCAAGATCATGGGAATGCTGAAAGGGAAGCGGGTTGTAGACGCCCCGTTCATGGTGAGCGCAAGCTGCCACCGTGTTCCGGTGATTGACGGGCATACAATGGCGATCTGGGTGGATATCAAAGAGAAGGTCGATTTGATCAGGAAAGCCTACTTGGACTATAAGCCTCCCATCAAGGGACTTCCAACCCAGCCTGCGGAATCGATCCATTTCTTTGATGATGAGCCCGATCGCCCCCAGCCACGGCTTGACCGGATGCGTGGTAAAGGCATGACGGTCTCCGTCGGGCGGGTTCGGGATGGTATCCGGTTCATTGCCATGGGGCACAACACCATCCGGGGAGCTGCCGGAGCCAGCGTACTGAATGCGGAACTGATTACCAAGAAAAAGTATCTCTGAAGAGATCAAAAACGAGGTGTACCAATGGAGCAGAGAGAGAACACAGTGTTCGTGGGAAACAAGCCGGTCATGAATTACGTGCTTGCAGTGGTGACACAGTTTAATAACGGGGCAAACCAGGTTGCTATCAAGGCTCGGGGCAAGGCAATCTCCCGGGCAGTTGATACGGCTGAGATAGCCCTGAACCGTTTCCTTGAAGGTGTTGCCAAAAAGGAGATCCTGACATCAACAGAAATCATTGATACCGACTCGGGAAAGACAAATGTTTCAAGTATCGAGATTGTTCTAATAAACACAAAATGATTTTTTAATCCTTAAACTGGCTTTAATCCTTCAAATACGGGAACATATTCCCTGCGGCTTTATAGAAACCATTTAAAGATAGTGGGACAGATGCAATAACGCATGAGAGCCATTGCTGTCGTATTCGTATTGATTCTCTTAATCAGCCTGGCAGCTCATGGGGTGGCAGCAACAGAAGAGCGGTACGGATATATTACGATACAGAATGTCACTGTCAGCCTTTCAAACGATTCTGCAATCATCAATGTCGATTATTCCGTTGATGAAGGAACAAGGATTATCTTCTTTTTATTGGGAAAACAGGATTTAAAGAACAAATTATACCATATACTGAATTATCCGAATGCCCAGACACGGAAAATTAGTCTTGACAAAGCTGAATTTTATGTCGATAAGGCCGCATATTCCTATGGAAAGGGAATTTACTGGTATCCGTCCCATGAATTTAATGTTGTTATCCCCTCCCTGACAATACAATCCCCGCAGGTTACCAAGACCTATTCCATGACTAATTCGTTCCCAGACGGGATTGGCTATTTTGATGATGGAAATTCCAACCAGAAATCCACACAACCCCTAAATTCAGAAAAGAAATAACCCTGAAATCCGGTCAGTTTTAATACAGTTGTTTTTAGTCTCCAGCAATCAAGAAACCGCTATGTCAGACACTCTTTAAAAAAGAGGTCAAATCACTTCAATAATTGCCTGCCGGCGCTCTTCCGCAAGTTTCTTGTTAATGAAGTATTGGGCTATTACACCGATGACTGCCGAAATAAGTCCTGCAACAGTGGCATACATGATATATACACTGGCTTCAGCATGCGTGAGAGGGAAATCCGGAATCTCGTTTATTGAGATAAGATAGACACTGGCCCCGTACAGGATCAATCCTAATGCGACAACGAAAAAGGGAAAGACAATGACTTTTCCAAGCTGCTCACGCTCATTCAGGTATACATCGATGATAATCCCAACGGAAACAATAATGCCGGCAATGATAAGCCACTCGATAGCTCCATAGATAAAGGTCATAAGGTAAATCAGGATTCCCATAGTCTCGTCCGTTGAATAAAATTCCAGCATCTTGACAAATCCCATGACGAATCCGACTATAACCAGAAGGATTGTTGTTGTGTATGTCACGAATGAGAACCTGCCCCGTGAGAAGGAAGTACGCAGTGCATCCAATATGTTATGGATCAGTTCGTCGATCCCGAATCCTTTTACCAGCAGGTAACATCCGATGACACCAACCACGATGATTATTGCAGTTCCCGGATATCCCAGTAAGAAGGCAGCCGCATAGAGGAGCATTGCAAGCCCGAGAGGGACAAGGACAACTCGTGAAACCTTGGGATCGTCGAAAAATTTCCTGAGGATATAATACGTCCCTTCAAGGTTCGGCATCTGGTTGACAATTACTCTCCGGATACTGCTGACCGGTATCTTGGACTGGATGATTGGGATAACAAACTCATCTTCCGCTCCGTCGGAAACAAGTATGCATTGCGTGGCATTGGTCCCCTTTATAACCTCACTTAAGGTTGCAGCTATCTTACGATCGCCTTCGATCATATGCAGGTGATTTCCTGCAATAACCGCCACTTCCGCCTCTTCGCCTTTTGCCGTAAGTTCGTCAAAGATCTTGATTGCCTGGAAGATGGCATTTACATCCGAATCCTCAGGATCGGTAAGAGCAAGGGTATTGGCGGCTTTCAGGCATGCAGCTCGTCCTATACACGGGCTCTCCACATGCGCTTTGTATCCGATATCGTCGTCACGATCGACACTGAGGACTAATGTCTTGCCCTGTGCCATGCTTAGTATTCACTCGATGTAAATCTATTAAATAACTCCTGACTAAAAAAAATCAGATAAGTTTTGAGCGCTGGAGAAGGAGGATATCATCTGTCGTGAGCTTCTCTCCGGCCCTGAAGTTCTTGAACAGGTGCTCTGCCTCCTTCCTGACCGCTTTCTGTTCCTTTGTTACCTTGACCTTCTTTGTCTTCTTTCGCAACCCTGAGATTACCTTATCATAGTCCCGCAGCTCTTTCTGGCATGCGATAAAGAACTTGTGTTCCGCGTCGGCAGATTCCTGGGCCTCAACAAAACTCTTGTGAGCAGCGTCTGCGGATTCGCGGGACTTGTCTGCTTTCCGGTACGATTCCACCATCAGGTCGTGGTGCTTCTGGGCAAGTTCAGCAACTTCAGTCACTTTTGCATGGAGCTCGGAGGCCTGCTTGCGGAATTCCCTTGCTGCTGTTATCTTGCTGCGCATCTCCTTATTCTGTTCGAGCTCGGCCTCCTGTTCCCTGACCTGGTTCTTCATCTGCTTGATCTTCTCGATCAGCTCCCTTTCCTTCTCAGTCGAGAATACCTGGGTCTGCTGCATCATCTCGAGATGCTCGATCTGTTTCTGGATCTCTTTTATGCCGCGGGCTTTAGGGCTTCCGTGCTCTCGTTTAAATGATTCGATCTCTTCAAACAGGACATTGGCTTTATCATTGAATTCATTGCGTTTTACTTTGAGCTCGATGACTTCCTGATTGTTTTGATCGCGGAGTTCCTTGTTCTTCTGTGCGTCATCGACACACTCCCGCGTCTGGTTGTTCAGGGTATTCCGTTCGCGGGCATATTTGCTGGCAGCTGAGTTGAGTTCATTGCGACGGTTCTTATGCTGCTCTGACTCAGCAAGGATCTTCTTTCGTTTCTCAATGAGATCGTTGATCAAGTATATCAGTCCTCCGTAATTCGTGTTTTAGGACAGGTGATTCGGGTTACGTAAATGAACGAGGTTGCGGAGAACTTGTTCTCCTGGCTATACCTATAAGAGCTCTGCATGCTGGATGCAGTGTGAAAAACACCAAAAAAATGTCTGATAATTCGGGTTATGCAAGATCCCGATATGGGATCTTTGTTCAACGCTCTGTTCATAATGTTCAACTCCCGGTACCGGATTGCACGGGGTGCAGTACAATCCTCATCCTCCCAATCAGGGATTGGTCAAATGTACGAATATTAAATGACTGGAATTTACTTAAGCATTTCGCAGACGGGGGATAAAACGCGACGAAACAGATGAATTTAAGAGTAAACTGCTCACTAAAATGTGCAGCAAAGAAATGTGATGTTGGTTCAATAACCAACATCTCCCGCAATAAGGGGGAGACAATTTCTTTTCAGATGTTGTGAATGTGGTGATAATACATTTACCTGGGTCTTCATCCAACCCATTCGAGAACGCCGCCACCACTTGGCTGATCCCGGGTCCTGCCCTTTACCGGCATCTCGACCGCTTTCGGGTTGGACCGCTTGTTCTCGATTTCCTGCACTACGGTCTTGTATGACTGGCGTGTTCCCAGAATCTGGGCGCTCTTGACCCCGGTCATGATGGCGAGTACACGGATCTTGCCTTCCATATCGTTGCGCACACGGGCGCCCCAGATAACGTCTGCATGGGGATCGAGTTCATAGGTTAATGAGGTTGCCACTTCTTCGGCGTCCTGCAGCGTCAGGTCTGTGCCGCCTGTGATGTGGATCAGGCTTCCGGTTGCACCCCTGTAATCGATGTCAAGCATCGGGTTGCTCAGGCACTCCCGGACAACGCTCTCTGCCTTGTTCTGCTGCTTGCTTTCACCAACAAGCATGACAGCGACGCCACCCTTGCTCATGATCGCACGGACGTCTGCGTAGTCAATGTTGATGAGCGACGGTTCAGTGATGGTTTCGGAAATACCCTTGACTGTTTCTCCGATCAGCTGGTCCATGACCGAGAACGCCTGGCCCAGCGGGAGGTTCGGGACGAAGTTTTTCAGCCTGTTGTTATCGAGCACGATAACGGAGTCTGCAGCTGCTGCGAGCGCCTCGAGCCCTTCCTCTGCCCGGATCAGTCGGGCCTTTTCAACCTGGAACGGGTAACTTACCATACCGACAACGATTGCGCCCTGTTCCTTTGCGATCTGTGCGACAACCGGAGCAGATCCGGTACCGGTACCGCCACCCATTCCTGCGGTGATGAAACAGAGATCTGCGGATTCCAGAAGCGCCTCGAGCGTCGGGCGTGCCATCTCGGCTGCACGTTTCCCGACATCAGGATAACCGCCGGCACCGAGCCCCTTTGTGAGTGATTTCCCAATCAGCACACGTTTGTCAGCCTGCACCATGTCGAGGTGCTGCTTATCGGTGTTGATTGCGATCGTTTCGGCACCGGAAACACCCATGTGATGGATGCGGTTGACGGTGTTGTTCCCGGCGCCTCCGCAACCGATGATGACGATTCTTGGTTGTCCGACAAAATCGTCCTCCATCGCATTGGTGCCGGGTTTGTTGGTTTCTTTTTCCAGCTCTGCGTTTTTCAACGCGTCATTGATTATGCTCTGCATGTCTCTACCCTCTCATACCTTGAATGAAACCTGGTCGCTGTCTTTCAAGACACGGTTAGCACGTTTTTCAACAAGTTCACGGACGGCTGCCCGGACCGCTTCGGAAATGCTGGGATATTCCCCGGCATCGACCATCTGCTGGAGCAGACCGATCTGTTGTTCAGGCAGCCGTAACGTGATCCTTTGCATTCTCGTATCTCCATAATCTGACGAACGTCAGCCAAATGTCATCCGTACGTCAGACAAGAAGAATGCTCATGTCTGACTTAACCAGATGAAACAAAATAACACATAAACGTATAAAAACTTTCTTCTCTGCCTTTCTCTTTCTTCAAAACGCATTTATGGATTCCCACGTAACAAAATGAGTGATTATCGGGTTTTTTTCATGACTGCGGGAACGCTGAAAAAAGTGGTACATGGTGGTTCCGGAAAGCGGCAGCAGGAAAAAACCGAGAAAAAAGTACTGGATTTCAGCGCGAGTACCAATCCTTTCCCTCCGGAAGTGAATTGGGACTGCGATTCATTTTTTCTGGAGCATTACCCTGATGACAGTTATACGCATCTTAAGGAAGTCATTGCAGATACTTTTCAGCGGAAACCGGAAGAGATTGGTGTTGGGAACGGGTCGATCGAATTAATCCGTGTCTGCTGTAACGTTATACTCGGAAAAAAAGGAACCTATTATACTGAAACTCCGGCGTTTGGTGAATATGCGTTTTCTGCAGAACTTGCAGGAGGAAAACCGGCAAAACGAATGGCGGGCGCTGATCTCATTTTCATCTGCAATCCAAACAATCCGACGGGTTCTCTAAGGTCGCTTCAGGATATGCAGGCCATTTTAAAGAATCAGCTGAAAGATGGCGGGATGCTCTGTGCAGATGAAGCATTCATCGAACTTGCAGATCCTGCCCAAAGCCTGGTTACTATTAAGAACGATAATCTGGTCGTTCTCAGATCCCTAACAAAATGCTTCTCGGTTCCCGGCATCCGTTTCGGATACTGTATCGGCAATCCGGACCTGATCGAGAAGATGGAAGCAGCCCGCCTGCCATGGACGGTTAATGCGTATGCCGAGGCGTTTGCCCTTCAGGCATTCCGGCATTTTTATGAACTGGCTGAATCCCGAAGACTTATTGCAAACGAACGATCTTTTCTGGTTGATGCATTATTTTCTATCGGGTTAACACCTCTACCTTCTTCAGCAAATTTTCTTCTGGTTGAGACCGGCCTTGAAGTCAGGGATCTCTGCAATAAACTTAAGAAAAAGAACATTCTCGTCAGGGACTGCACTTCGTTCGGTCTTCCGACAAAAATCCGGATCGCGGTCCGCACGCATAGCGAAAACCGGTGCCTTCTGGAGGCGCTGCAGTCATGCTTGCACTGATCATGGCGGGAGGAGAGGGAAGCCGCTTAAATCTCGGTGAAAAACCACTTGTTTCGGTCGGAGGACGGCCAATGATTGCAAGCGTCATTAACGCTTTTAAGTCATATGGCTGCCATGTCGTTGTCGTTGCATCACAAAAAACACCCATGACGCAGAACTGGTGCAGGGTCAATAGTGTTGATATGATTCCCGCTGCCGGAGAAGGCTATGTGGAAGACATGATTGCGGCTGTCGAGGATCTTGGCGAGACGGATCCTCTTTTTGTGTCGGTATCGGATCTGCCCTGTCTCCAGTCATCTGTCGTTGAAAGAATCCATGAGGCCTACCGGAAATCCGGCATGGACGCCTGTTCTGTCTGGATCCCGGTAACTCTGGTCCGGAATCACGGGCATATGCAATATGTCGAACAGATCGATGGAACCGATGCCTGCCCTGCCGGAATAAACATACTCCGTGGAGAAATGATTAAAGAACAACAGGAAGAATTCCGTCTCCTGTTATCTGAGCCGCGACTTGCACATAACATCAATACCCGGTCTGATCTTATTTACGTAGACTCCTTTCTCAGGAGCAAGCAGCAATGACCTGAACAACTGGTTCCTGTCAAGGCCAGGAATCAACAGGGGGCTTTCTGCGGGCTCCTATGGTTAAAATACGGTTAAATCACCAGCGTTTATAAGAACGCATATTAACCCGCATCCCCAATATCTCCGTATATGGTAGTATCGCAGGAGATCGAGCTTTCCGGCCATATCATCGACTCGGGGATCATGACCCAGCTCTTTGACATAGTCATGGATATGGGAGGCAATTTCGAGATCCTGCTATTCGATATTGGCAAGGAAAAGACTGATCCAAGTTATGCCCGTCTCCGGATAACTGCAGCAAACCGCGAGAAACTGCGGACTATCCTGTCGGAACTTCACCGGCTCGGCGCCCGTCCTCTGGAGGTAAAGGACGTGCATACGGTTCCAGCAGAAGGGGACCGGATACTTCCCAAGGGATTCTATTCGACAACGAACCACCCCACCGAGATAAAATATTCCGGAGAATGGATACCGGTTGAATCCATTGAGATGGACTGTCTGATCATTATAGATCGACCGGTGAAACGGGCCCGCTGCATCCCGCTCTCAAAACTGAAGAAAGGTGACCTTGTGGTAGTCGGTGAGCGGGGAGTCATGGTACATTATCCTCAGCGTCCCCGTGAACAGAGTACATTTGAATTCATGCACGGAACTGTCTCATCCGAAAGGCCTGTTGAAACCCTTATAGCGAAGATAGCAAAGGAAATTCTCGAAGTCTACCGGGCTAAAGGGAAGATCGTTCTGGTCGGGGGTCCTGCAATCATCCACACAGGTGCTGCCAGAGCGGTAGCGGATATGATCCAGAAAGGTTATATCAACGTACTTCTCGCCGGCAACGCTCTCGCAACGCATGATATCGAGAATAATCTTTTCGGTACATCGCTGGGAATGGAAATATCCACGGGAAGACCGGTCATGGGCGGGCACAAGAACCATTTCTATGCCATCAGCGAGATTATCCGGGCCGGTTCAATCCGGAATGCTGTTGAGAAGGGGCAGGTCACCGGCGGGATTATGTACGAATGCATCAGGAATAATGTTCCATTTGTCCTTGCGGGATCGATCCGTGATGACGGGCCGCTTCCCGAAGTGATCACAGATGTTCTCGCAGCTCAGGACGCCATGCGCCGTGAACTTGAGGGATGCCACATGGTACTGATGGTCGCAACGCTCCTGCATTCAATCGCTGTCGGAAACTGCCTGCCGTCCAGTGTGAAGACGATATGTGTCGATATTAATCCTGCATCGCTTACAAAGCTGATGGATCGCGGTACAGAACAGGCGATTGGCGTTGTCAGCGATGCCGGTACTTTCTTCCCTCTGCTTGCAAAACAGCTTGAGATACAGGATGCCGGAAGAAAGTGAGTCTTACCTGGTCAGCGGCATACCTGACGGCATCTCGTGATCCAGAACATGCTGCCATTCCTCTTTGCAGGCACATTCTTTTTCCAGCAGGGCGGAGATAAGCTCGCGATCACCGTTCAATGAGTAATCACGGATGCCCTTAACAATATCCATATCGCAGGCCCCACAGTTATGCGGCCCACGGATCCTGCCTCCGCCGACCGGATCACAGGTTACATGGACCGGAGAGTTAAGAAGAACAGAAAGGACGCTCCAGAGATAGGGTGGCCGGTATGCCCGTTGTCTCCAGTACCGTTCAAGTTCTGTATGACGCTGCACTGTACATGGATTCATGGAGATAAGATCGGCATACCGTGCTGTTGCCTGTATTGAGGAAATCATATCATCGAGTGCCTCCCGTTCTGTCAGGAATAGCGGCTTGTGCAGCAGGTACGCCTTGATATCTGCTCCAACATTCTTCGCACGGGAACAGGCAGCAGAAAAATCGCTGAACGCAAACCCCTTCCGGATACTTTTATCACGGATATAATCACTTGAAGTTTCAAGCCCGATTGCACAATAGAACGGAGTATTCCACCTGCCGGTATCGATCTCTGCAATGACAGATTCCAAAGTATCGTCCTGCACATATTCCGGACGGGTTTCGGCAATTATTATTTTCCCGCGGAATACCTTTAGAATCCTGATTAAAACCGGTAAAGGAATCTCTTTGGGATCCAAGACACTGCCGGAAGTAAATAATTTTACCAGCTCGTATTGCTCCGGTTTATAGGTTTCCTCTACCCGTTTCAGTTGGGACAGAAGCAGATCCTGATATGAAGCGGGACTGGCAGCCTGATAATGCCTCTCATGACAGTAGCTGCACATCAGGCACTGGTTCCATGAGCAGCCGGATGTCCTGAAAATAATGGTTAAGCTGCTGAGGACCTCCCCTCCAAGGCGGTCATGTCCCAGCCAGCTTGCGAGAGGGTGTTCGTGTATCTTGGAAATCATTAACACTGAAGTAGTTGACTTTATGATAATGAATAAGTTCGTCCTGCCGCTGCTGGGACTTTTCTTTTTATTTGGCACTGTAACTGCATACCAAATCAACATCGACGCCCCTGACACACTTTCAGTAGGAAAACCCCTCATCGTTACCGGGACAACCAATTTCGGTATCGGCACACCTCTCGATGTTGTTCTCTTTCAGCAGATTACTGCAAACACCGAAATACAACGCAAGACAGTTTATGTCCAGTCCGACAATACTTTCAGAGCCGTTTTTGATACAACGAACCTGACAAAAGGTAAATATAAAGTCGAGGTACCGGCAAGCGGACTCGGTGATTCCCACAACATGCAGCTCGTCGAGATCATTGACAGGACTGATGAAATAACACTTATTTCAGGCCTGTCCCAGGAATATACCGGAACCCTTCTTATAGCCGGTACGATGAAAGATAACCATAATGCAGGTATCCAGATCAAAGTAACAGGGCCGGACGGGGAGAAAATTTTCGGTCCCCAGTATATCGCTACAGACAATCAGGGGCGATTTTCAACAGAGGTATCCATCACAAAAGGCGGAGCCTATGATATCAGTTTTACTGACTCCGAAGGATTTGTAGGAACAAGAAGAATCACAGTCACAGGGGGAGAAAGAATAACTGTTACTCCAACCCTGATAACGCCGGTTACTACTTCTTTATCGGTACTCTCTGCACGGGCAACAGCATCCCGTGATTCGCCTGCATATTTTGAGGTTAAAGCAGGGTATGGCCCTGTAAAAGTTTACACCTCTTCCCGCATAGACTGGGTACTTGAGTTTATCGATGAAAAGGGGATCCTGCAAACAGTGAATGAAAATGGCGAACTCAATCGCGAAGAGATCGAGATTCAGGGGAGGGGGAAGTCCGTCTTTTTCAGGATCTATCCGTACAAGTATTCCGATAATGGTGCGATTATACTATACGCTGAGAATGCACAATCGATCAGGGTAAGCCAGACGCTACCGGATGCATTCAAAGGCTTGTCAGGGAATCCGGTCGTCCCGGAAGAAACTGAGGCATCTCTTGGCTCAGTAATTGCATGTAGCGCACTGGTACTGGCAGTTGCCCTCCTGCATCGCCATCGATAAATAATCAAAAGAAAATGATGTGAAACAGATGATTGTCGTGAATGTTTGACTTAAATGGGTTATATTGGTTAATGATAAAGATATTTTATTAAGAAGCTTTTTTTAGGATTGCCCAACAAATGCGTACCTCTCAGCCGGGGTAGTCTAGTCCGGGAAGGCGTTGGTCTTGAAAACCAATGGTGCTCTGCACCTCAAGAGTTCAAATCTCTTCCCCGGCGTAGTGCCTTTACCTTAACAATTGGAATTATTCACTCCATAACCTTGTAAATAAAATTCCAAGAAGCGGGTATCCTATAACCGCAGTGATCAGGTTGCCAATATAGAAGCTGACCGGCCAGTTCATCGAAGTAAACATAGCAAAATTGGAGGGGATAGCAATAATAAGGAACAGCATGATGCCGAATGTAATGCCTTTTTGTGAACCTGACCCGGCAATGCAGTTCCTGACATTGCCAAAAAACCATGCTGCAGCAAATGCCATAACGAATGGATAGGCAAAGAAGAGCAGCATAACCGGATCATCCATAGGACGCATGCCGCCGTATGCAGAAACATCGTACCCGATCGTTGCATTCATGATGACATTCATTCCAAAGAGGAGAATAAAGAGGACAATGCCGCCGGAAATACCAGCTGCCAGGATTTTTTTTCCTTCCATATCATATCAAAACGACGTTTCTCACATAAATTTTTGGATTAATCCCTAAATACCAGCTAATCAGTCACGCCACACTTATAACAAACCGCTTAAAGCGATCACAAAAGGTATGGCCATCCGAAGAACAAATCCCTGCATTCTGTCGCAGCATCATCGTTTTTATCAGTGCCGGATGCGCATAGTACAAGTCAGATTAAAGAGGATCGTCAATGTGCGTTGCTGTTCCGGCTGAAGTACTTGAGATCAAAGAAGGAAATGTCGGGGTCGTCGACTACGGGGACCTGCAGCAGGAGGTCCGTCTCGATCTCGTTGATGTGAAAGTGGGGGAGTTCGTACTTGTCCATGTTGGATTCGCAATCCAGCGGCTTTCCCGTGAAGAGGGCCTTGAGACCCGGGAGATCTTCAGGCAGGTTTACGCGGCGATGGAGGAGTGATGCACGAGTACGGGATCGCGTATGACCTTTATGCAACCGCACGCAGGGCAGCGCTTGAAAATAATGCGAAATGTGTCAAAAAAGTGAATGTCGAAGTAGGAAAACTCGCGATGGTGAATCCGGAGCAGGTGGTCTTTCTGTTCGACGTAGTAAAGGAAGACGACCCCCTTTTTACAACAGCTGTTCTCGAATGCAGGGAGACACCGGCAGAGACCGCATGCATTTGCGGGTATCGCGGCGATGAGATTTTTGTCTGTCCGCAATGCGGCGCCCTGCCCGAAGTTATAAGAGGAAGGGAGATCGTTGTGACAAATATCGAGGTCGAGGTGGAGGGTTAGATGAAGGTCTCCATGATGCATGGCGCTGGTGGCGAGGTGATGGGGGAACTATTGAAGATCCTGACAAAGATAGAGAATAACAATGCCGGCGGGATCGGGCTCGAAGCGCTTGATGACGGGGCTGTTATACCATTCTGTGGGGAAAACCTTGTTTTCACCACGGATTCACATGTAGTCCGCCCTATTTTTTTCCCGGGGGGCGACATCGGGAGGATCGCAGTTGCAGGCACGATCAATGATCTCGCCATGATGGGGGGCAGACCAATCGCCCTATCGTGCGGGATGATTATCGAAGAAGGTTTCGATGTTTCTGATCTTGCACGGATTGTTGCTTCCATGGACGAGACTCTGGGAGAAGCCGGAGCAAAGCTCGTCACCGGAGATACTAAAGTGATGGAGAAGGGAGCGCTGGACGGGATCACCATCAACACCGCAGGCATTGGTGTTGCCAAAACAGTGATCCGCGATAATGGCCTTCAGCCAGGGGATGTGGTCATTGTCTCCGGAACTCTTGGCGATCACGGAATTGCGATCATGGCCCACCGGGAAGGATTCGACCTTGGCAGTCAGATCCGGTCCGATGTTGCACCGCTCTGGGGGCTGATGGAAAGGGCACTGTCAGCCGGCTCAATCCACGCAGCAAAAGATCCTACACGGGGCGGGTTCGCCAGTGCAATAAATGAGATGGCAAGAAAAAGCGGCGTTTGTGTCCGAATCAAGGAGGAACAACTCCCTGTCAAAAAGAGTGTACGGAGTGCGGCAGGAATGCTCGGTATTGACCCCCTCGAAGTGGCAAATGAGGGCAAGGTGGTAATGGGGGTTTCGGCAGCCGAAGCAGACAACATCCTGTCAGCACTGCGCTCGCATAAGTACGGCAGGGATGCAGCCATTGTCGGTTCGGTTGTAAAGGGATCTCATGTGATCATGGAAACTGCAATCGGCGGTGAACGGTTCATCGAACCGCCGATGGGCGACCCGGTACCACGGGTCTGCTGATTGCCAGTTACTGGCAGGGCATCCTGAATCCTGCCATCTCCTGTAACTATTTTACCAATAGGTGCGATACTGTAATTCAGGACTATTTCTATGGAACCGGGCAAACAACAAAAAGGCGGTGCAGGCAACCTGCAGAATAATCCGTTCATGAGCCGTGGCATGGTTGCGGGAGTTGCCGCTGTCATCGTGATTGTTGTTCTTCTGGCGGCGCTCCTGATCGTGAGCTCCAGCAACAACCAGATAATTTCACCGCAGGTATGCGGCCAGAAAGCAATTGCGTACGTGAACAATAACCTTGTGCCGCAGGGCTCTTCTGCAGAAATGGGATCCGTTCAGGAAACGAACGGTGTCTACGAGATAACAACGCGGTACAGGGGAAGCGTTATTTCTCTGTATGCAACAAAGGACTGCCAGGTTCTTTTCACCAATGCGATCCGCATCGGATCTTTAAGCGACTGCAACACAGCTACAGGTAACTGCATACCCTCGTCTGCTGAGTCAACTGCGACTCAGGTGGCGCCGGTAAAGTCTGCCCGTCCATCGGTAGAACTCTATGTGATGTCGTTCTGTCACTACGGTGTCC
>Ga0233423_10000766_pt1 | contig 16348 bp, 11 predicted proteins | sample Watercolumn_Mata_FD_180713 | JGI IMG/M metagenome (GOLD analysis project Ga0233423, IMG submission 180713) | Freshwater microbial communities from Lake Matano, South Sulawesi, Indonesia - Watercolumn_Matano_2014_112_MG | ecosystem: Environmental > Aquatic > Freshwater > Lake | place: Indonesia...
TCCCTCCCGGTCCGCCTTGAGCTCCGAGATGCGGCTGCGCAGTCCCTGCGGATCGAAGAGATCGCCGGGCAGCAGCCCGACCTGTTCGTAGATGTACTGGAACGGGAGGGAGGTGTATCCGGTGATCGACACGTCGATGATCTGCGGCTTCTCCGGCAGACGGGAAATATCCTGCGGATCCTCCAGCCGCCTGAGACCGTACTTTTCCTTCAATGCGACCAGCTCCCCCAGGCTCGCCCTGGCCGCCTTTTCTCCCTGGCCGACGATGCGCTCGATTTTCCGGTTTTCAAAATCCGCCATGGTGAAACCGGCCAGGTCCGGGGTGATCAGGATGTCGGCGTTCCGGACGTTTTCCTTCCACCTGTCGCGGCCCAGCATGGCGATGGACTGCTCCAGCACGTCGAAGGCTGTGTTCAGCTCCTTGCGCGCGAGAAGCGTCGGACCCACATCCACGGCGATGACGATCTCGGCGCCCATGGATCGGACCACATCCACAGGCAGGTTGTTGAGCACGCCTCCGTCGATCAGCAGGGAGTCCCCGTATTCCACCGGGCTGAATATGGTGGGGATCGCCATGGTGGCGCGCATGGCCTTGGAGAGGGAGCCGCGGCCCAGGACCACCGGATTGCCGGTGACGAGGTCCACGGCCATGCAGCGGAAGGGGCATGGAAGGCGGTCAAAATCGTTCACCCTTTCATAGGGAAAAGTCAGGCCGGAAAAAAGCAGGGAGACTTTCTGCCCGAAGATGAGTCCGCTGGGGGCATTCGGCAGGAGTCCGGATATCCCGAACTCGACCTGGTACCGGCCGGTTTCCCTTTTCTGGAAAAAGGGCATGAGCTTCCGGGGCGATTGATCCGTGAATATCTCGAGCCAGTCCGTCCGGAAGGAGAGATGCTCGAGCTCCACGCCGCTGGTCCCGATCGCATACAGCGCGCCCGCGATGCCGCCCATGCTGGTCCCTGCAATGACATCCACGGGGATTTCCAGGGAATCCAGCATTTTAAGGACTGCGATGTGAGCAAACCCGCGGGCCCCTCCGCCGGACAGCACGAGGCCGATTTTGGGACGGTCTTGCGTGATTGAGGATTTTGTGAAAAGAATAAAAAAGGCAATTTTGATTATGCAGAAAATATATTTATTCATGTTCTAATTCGATTTGTCATTTAATTGGAGTGAATGGCAGATATTGAACGGACTATCTACAAATCCAAATTTAACTATCTAACCGTGAAATTTCTTTCCGTATTTCATCTACAACTTCGATGTTCTGTATTATTTTTCGTTCACCACTTTTTATTGAAAAAATATAGAACACTTTACCACCATACTTTTTGGAAAATTTTTCATGTGTAGATCGCTGAAATTCCTTTTCTCTGAAAATTTGAGAAAGTTGAATTCCTTGATTTATGGGTTTTATTTGAATCCCAATGTACTTACCCTTTATTTGTATGTAGAAATCAACGTTAAACAGTCGATCCCATTCATCTGGAGCGGGTTCAATTTTTATTCCAAGTTCTTTTTCGAGTTGACCATAAATCGTCTTTATCTCTGTTACATACCCGCTATAAGTTCTGTCAATGACAAGCTGAACCATATAATCAATACAATCTTGTTCGGAAATGTCCTCAACTTCTGCTTGAATTACTTCGGTTATTTTAACATAAAGTTTTTTACCCAGGTTTTCAATGTGCTCAAAAGAACGAACATTAGCAAAGTAATATTCTCTCCATTCATCAAGTGTCCTTGGTGAACATTTTCTAATGCTTTCAGATGTCGGACCGACATTCCGCTTAAAGTTTAATTGAAATCGATTCATCGCATTATTCAATATCCACTCTTTAGCCATTTTCACTATTCCTTATTGCTAAAAATTTTGTCTTATATTTAAAATCGATCGTTGTATCAACGTCAGCAAGACCCTCTTTTAGTAAATGAGCATTAATAAATGTTTTATTTTTTAAATATAGATAACAAAACAGATTATTCTGTTTGTCATATTTTTGAATATCAAACTTCAAGAAAACTTTTTGTCCCTTAGTCTTCTCGACAAGATAATTAACAGCAATTCCATTACTCTTGTTGATCGCCTTGACTCCGATTAACCGAATTACCAAGTTATTATTTAGTTTTATAAGTTCAGGGCTCATCACCTCTTTAACAGAGTAATACTCCTGACGATCCACACTTGAATGGTCTATCTTTGAACCAAAAAGTAACTTTTTAGGATCGATCTTTTTATCAAGTTTGTTAGGATCATTAAAAATATAGGGTAATTTTTTAATTTCTATTTCAAAATCATATTTTGGTGTATCCAGAAGAAAATAATATTCCGTTCCCTCAATATTTGCCTGGTTCACATTTAGTTTCTGCTTAATGATAGGTATAAATTCTCTATTGATTTCATAACCAATTGAGTTCCGTCCTAAATTTCGTGCTGCCAGGGAGGTTGTTCCACTGCCGAGAAAAGGATCTAAAACTGTATCCCCCACAAATGAAAACATCCTAATTAATCTATGAGGTAATTCTTCAGGGAACATCGCAAGGTGATTATCTTGTTTGACACCTGCAAAATTCCAATGACCAGAAAAAAAGATATTCCATTCCTTCTTGGTCATTATGGATAAATCCTTTTGTTCATTTGTGACCTTAGGCGGAATACCTTGTTTTTTAAAAATTAAAATAAACTCATAGTCAATTTTCAAAATTCCATTTCGAGGATAAGGAAAACTACCCATTATTGTAGCACCACCGGTAGTGTTGGTTGTCGTCACTTTCTGCCAGATAACTGCTCCCATATAATCCAATCCAATGGTTTCACATAATTTAATAATCTCAGTTCTGATAGGAATAACTTTATATCGCCCATAGTATATTGAGCGTGCAAATTGATCTCCAATATTGATACACAGACGACATCCAGGATGAAGTACTCGATAACACTCCGTCCAGACAAGATTTAAATTGTTAATATAACTTTCATAATTTTCATGAAAACCAATTTGTTTATCCGCGCCATAATCTTTTAGCTGCCAGTATGGCGGAGATGTTATAATAAGGTGAACCGAATTATTTAATATTAGGTTCATCTGCCGACTATCACCATTGATGATCTTATGAATAGTTTTCAATTTTCTTTCTCATTTCGATTAAAAAATATTGAAGCTCCCCACAGTAATGTGCGCTTTACCTTAATCCTTAAAGAAAAAGGTATTTGTGATTGCGTGATTACTCCACGACTCGCTGCGGGATAAGCACCTGCAGACAGATTCAATGTGTATTTTTAGAATATACGTATTTTTTATCATCCAGGATAGGGCTTTATTGTCTTTATATCTTTCCCGGACGCGGGCTTCAGGCTCACAGCCGCTCCTCCGCCGCAAGCTAGTTTGAGCCGCAGCACGGTGGCGCCTGTGACGAGATACCGGCTGATCCGGTAGTCCATGGGATTGTCCTTCCAGTGCGCGCTGTCGCCGTCCGCATAAACGGCAGCGACGTAGGTCTTCCCGGAAACAAGCCAGTCAAGCGGAACAGCGGACTCGCGTGAATGTTCATCCGTGATGGCGCCGATGAACCACTCCTCCCCTCCCTTTGCCCTCCTGGCAATGGTGATGAAATCCCCGGGCTCCGCCTCCACGATGCGCGTGTCGTCCCAGTCAACGGCCACATCCCGGATGAACTGGAAAGCGTCCGGAAACCGTTCGTAGTTTTCGAGCAGGTCCGCTGCCATCTGGATGGGGCTGGCCATGGTGACGTACAGGGCGAGCTGCTTGGCCAGGGTCGTATGGACCTGGTTCGGCGAACCGGGCTGGTATTGATCCATCTTGATCTGGAAGATGCCGGGCGTGTAATCCATGGGGCCGCCCAGAAGCCGGGTGAAGGGAAGGATGGTCTCATGCTCCGGGGGATTGCCGCGGCTCCACGCGCTGTATTCGTTTCCCCGCGCCGACTCGCTGGCGAGCCAGTTCGGGTACGTCCGGTGAAGGCCGGTCGGCCTCACCGCCTCGTGGGAATTCACCATGATCCGGTACCCGGCCGCCTTCTCCGCGACTCGGAGGTAATGGTTGACCATCCATTGACCGTCATGATGCTCACCGCGCGGGATGATGCGCCCCACATAGCCCGTCTTGACCGCATCGTATCCGTGCCCCTTCATGAAACGGAAAGCCTCGTCCATGCGCCGCTCGTAATTGGTGGCTGAACTCGAGGTCTCGTGATGCATGATCAGCTCGACGCCCCTTTTCGCAGCGTATTTCTGAAGGGCCACCAGGTCGAAATCCGGGTACGGCGTGACGAAATCGAAGACCTCCTCCTTCCAATGACCGTACCAATCCTCCCAGCCGATGTTCCATCCCTCGACCAGGACCCCGCCGAAACCGTTCCGGGCCGCGAAGTCAATGAACCGCCTGGTGTTTTCATTGTTGGCACCATGCCTCCCGTTGGGCTTCAGGCTCGCCCAATCCGTCCCTGCCAGCCGCGTGTTGTCCGTATCCGCGTAATTCCAGGAGGATTTCCCCACATGCATTTCCCACCAGATCCCCACGTATTTCATGGGTTTGATCCAGCTCGTGTCTGCGATCTTCGACGGCTCGTTGAGATTCAGAATGATTTTCGACGCCAGGATATCGGCCGCGTTTTCGCTAACGATGACCGTCCGCCAGGGTGTCCTCGCCGGGGCCTGCAGATAGGCCTTGTTTCCCACCGCGTCCGGCACCAGGTGGGACTGCAGGGAATACACCTGCCTGTTCACGGAAAGATGCATGGCCGGGTAATCGATCAGGGCAGCCTCGTGAAAGGCGAGGGTGAGGCCGTCCGAAGTTTTCATCAGAAGGGGGGTCTGTACCACGTTGTCCGCCGGGATGGTCTTGACGCCGATCTCGTCGAACTGCCTGCCGACGGACGCATTGACCTGCGAGAGCGGCGTCGTCTGATAGAAATATTCCTGGCTGTCGTAATCGCCCGGTATCCAGAAGGTTTTATGGTCGCCCGTCAGATTGAATTCCGTCTTCTCGTCCGAAACCGTGAAAAAATTCAGGTTGCCGGATTTTTCGAACTCGTACCGGAATCCCAGGCCATCGTTGAACAGCCGGAACCGGATGGTCAGGCCCCGGGCCCCCGCTTCCTTCTGCCGGAGCGTGACCGCCAGCTCCCGGTAATGATTCCGGATCGCCCCAACCTCTCCCCACACCGGTTTCCAGGTTTCGTCGAAACTGGAGGAATCGATCCCGGTGACGATGAAATCCTTCAGAAGGGGCTGCTGGTCTTTCAATTCGACCCCCAGCCTGCTGGTCCTGATGACCTCGCGATTCCCCATTGTCAGCCGGTATGTGGGCTCCCCGGCCACGGAGAGGCAAAAGCGAAGGGCCAGTTTTTCGGACGGGGATTGAATCGTCTGGGCCGATGCGTTCATGCCGATCATCATGAACAAAATCAATCCTTTTTTCATCACCGCATCCTTTCCTTTTTCAGGGTACGGCCGGAGCCTATAAAAGAAAGATGTTGCTCTTTCTGCACTTCTGTCTCATCTCATCCGGCCAGATGCCTGCCTGCACCTCGCCGATATGCGCCTTTCTCAGATAGAACATGCACAAGCGCGACTGGCCGATGCCGCCGCCGATGGTGAGCGGAAGCTGGTCCTTCATCAGCCTTTGATGAAAGTCCAGCCTGAGCTTGTGGGATTCATTCCTCAAGTCAAGCTGTTTCATCAGGGACTGCTTGTCCACGCGTATGCCCATGGAGGAGAGTTCGAACGCCCTCCCCAGCACCGGGTACCAGACAAGGATGTCGCCGTTCAGGCCTTTTTTCCCGTCCGGGCTTTCGGTGATCCAGTCGTCGTAGTCGGCCGCGCGGCCGTCATGGGGCATTCCGTTCTTCAGGGGCGCACCGATGCCTGTGACGAAAACGGATCCCTTCTCCCTGCAGACGGCATCCTCCCTTTCCCAGGGCAGCAGATCCGGATAGCGGGCTTCGAGTTCCTCGCTGTGCACGAAAAAAATTTCTTCCGGAAGCACGGGGCCGCCGGTCTTGGGGAATATCCGGCAGACGGCCTGCTCCATCTCCCGCAGCACGCCGTAAATGCCCCTGACGGTGCGCCTGAGAAATTCCACGTTCCGGTCCTCCGCCCGGATGATACGCTCCCAGTCCCATTGGTCCACATAGATGGAATGGAGGTTGTCCAGGTTCTCCTCCGGCCTGATGGCGTTCATGTCCGTGTACAGTCCTTCGCCCTCCTTGAATCCGTATTCAGCGAGCGCCTGCCGCTTCCATTTGGCCAGGGACTGGACGATTTCCCCCTTCTCGTCCATGTTCCGGATGACGAAATCCACGGGTTTTTCAACGCCGTTCAGGTAATCGTTGATGCCGGTTCGGCCAAGCACGGCGATGGGAGCGGAGACCCGGCTCAGGTTCAGGGCCTTGGCCAGAAGCTTCTGGAATTCGCTCTTGATGGTCTGGATGCCCAGTTCGGTTTCCCGGACATCCATCAGGGGGGTATAGCCCTTGGGAGTGACGAGGGTCTGGTATCTTTCCATATCTGATTTCCCGTGTATGATTGAGGAAATGAGAGAACGCATGAAGATCAATTTCAACAATTTACTAAATTTTCACTGGATGTCAAAATCAAAATCAGGAAAACCGATGCCCGGTTAAAAAAAGCCTGCAGCCTCACGGTTTTCCGGAAGCTGCAGGCCTGGGACCGGACAGGCGCCCCTTGAACAACTCGGATGACCCCCTATTGTCCGGCTTGCGATGATGATCCGTTCATCAACCCGCGCTCTTGCGGATGAAGGCCGGGATGTCCAGGTCGGTCTTGGACAGGAGCGCATCCCCGTCGCTGCCCAGGATCTCGCCCATGGTTTTTTCCAGGGGCTCGAGGCCGTAGGAATTGAAGAACGGTATGTCCCTGGGGCCCCGTTCAGGCCTTCTCCGCTTTTCATCCCTGCTGCCGCGCCTCGATGATTCCTTGGAATGAAATCCCGTGGCGATCAGGGTCACGCGCAGTTCTCCGTTCATTTCCGGGTCCACGACCGCCCCGAAAATGATGTTCGCATCGTCCCCCACCGTGTCGTGAATGAGTGTGGTCGCCTCGCTCACGTCGTTCAAGCTCAGGTCCTTGCCGCCCGTGATGTTGATGAGAACGCCCTGCGCGCCTTCGATGGACATGTTCTCGATGAGCTGGCTCTTGATCGCCTTTTCGGCCGCTTCGTGCGCGCGGTTTTCGCCGGACGCGATTCCCGAACCCATGTGGGCGTCCCCGCTCTGGTTCATGATGGCCTCGACATCGGCAAAATCGACATTGATGAGGCCGGGCAGGTTGATGACGTCCGAAATGCCGCGCGTGGCGAAGAGGAGGATTTCATCCGCGATGCCGAGCGCGTCGTCGAACGGCATGTTCTTCGGAACCAGCGACAGCAGCTTGTGGTTCGGAACCACGATCAGCGTGTCCACGTGCTTCCGCAGCTCCTCGATGCCCTGCTCCGCTTTCTCCAGCCTGCGGCGCCCCTCGAACTCGAACGGCCGGGTCACGATTCCAACGGTCAGGGCCTTCAGGTCCTTTGCGATTTCCGCCACCACCGGCGCTGCGCCCGTGCCCGTGCCTCCGCCCATGCCCGCGGTGATGAAAACCATGTCCGAATTGGACAACGCTGCCGATACGGCCTCCTTGCTCTCCTCGATCGCCTTCCTGCCGATTTCGGGATTCCCGCCAGCCCCGAGGCCCTTGGTCAGGTTTTTGCCGAGCTGGATGCGGTACGGCGCCTTGTTCTGGTCAAGCGCCTGGATGTCCGTGTTCAATGCCAGGAACTCGACCCCCTTCATGTTGTCCTGGATCATCCGGTTGATCGCGTTGCCGCCCCCGCCCCCGACTCCCACCACGCGTATGGACGCGACCTGCCTGTTCGGTTCGGCGAAGTCGAAAACCATGCTGCCTCCGCTTTTAGATTTCCGGGTCTGTTCTTCCCTCATGGCTTTCCTCCTTGATCTCTATGGTTTAAATAAAATCCTCGACCCATTTGTGCATCCAGTGGAGGATGCGCTGGAACCAACGGGACTCATCTGCATCGTAGAATTCCTGGCCGATCTCTGATTCATTGTGCACCGCGTACAGGAGCAGCCCCACGCCTGTGGACATGACGGGCGTGGACACCATTTCCGCGAGGCCGCCGATTCCGTGCGGATACCCGATCTTGGCGGGCATCCCGAACACGGATTCCGCCAGTTCCACGGTCCCCTCGATCATGGATCCTCCGCCGGTCAGCACGACGCCGGCCCCCAGGGAGTTTGCGGCTTCCGTGCGCTTCATCTCCTTGAGCACCAGGCTCAAAATTTCCTCCATCCTGGGCTGGACGATGGGAACCAGGTCTTCCGGCGTGATCTCGCGGGCATTTTTGCCTCCGACCCCTTTCAACAGGAAGGATTGACCCGGCAGGGCAAGATCCGGCCAGGCGCATCCGATCTTGCGCTTGATTTCCTCCGCCTGTTCCACGGATGTCCGCAGCCCCATGGCAATGTCGTTCGTCACGCTCTGGCCTCCGAGCCCGACGACCCCCGTGTGCCGGATGGCTCCCTTGTAGAAAACGGCCAGGTCCGTGATGCCTCCGCCGATGTCCACAAAGGCGACTCCCATTTCCTTTTCATTGCCTCCCAGAACCGCACAGCTGGCGGCCAGAGGCTCCAGCACAAGGGCCGCGACCTTCAGGCCGGACTTGCGCACGCAACGGATGATGTTCTGGGCCGAAGTCACGGCGCCTGTGACGATGTGCACCTCTGCTTCCAGCCGGACGCCCGTGATCCCGACCGGGTTCTTGATGCCGCCCTGGCTGTCCACGATGAACTCCTGGGGCAGCACGTGGATGAGTTCCCGGTCGATGGGCAGGGCGATGGCCTTGGCCGCGTCGATCACCCGTTCCACGTCCTGCTGGATGATCTCGTGGTCCGCGCGGTGCACGCCGACTACGCCCCGGCTGTTCACGCCCCGGATGTGATCGCCTGCAATGCCGACGATCACATCATCGACCCGTACGCCGGCTGTGAGCTGCGCTTCGTCCACCGCCTTTCGGATGGCGATCACGGCCTGGTCCAGGTTGGTCACCACGCCCTGGCGCAGGCCGTGTGCGGCGCTGATCCCGATTCCCAGGATCTGGATTCTTCCGCCCGGGGAAATTTCGCCGACCACCACGGCGATCTTGCTGGTCCCAATGTCCAGCCCTGCGAGCAGGGCTGGCTGCTCGGAAGAACCGGGTTTTTTGATGAATTTCATGTCGTAATGTCCTCATGCCCAGGATGACCTGGTTTCTGTACCTGAGGTCGATGTATGCGACGCGGCCGCCCTGCTTTTTCTCTTCCATTTCCTTCAGGACCGCGTCCAGACAGCGTATCTTGAAATGTTCGTCCCCCTCGCCGAAAAACACCTTGATGCCGTGCCGGCTGGTGAAAAAAACAATCCCATCCCTGCCGCTGCAGGCAATTTCGGATATGCGGGTGTACAGCTCCGGCCGGTCGGACCGCATCAGATGCACCAGATGCAGCCTGGCCAGCAGGGTGGAATCTTTCGGAACGGATCCTGTCTTGAGATCCCGGATGGCGATCCCGGACAGGATCGGAAGGTCGTACAGCTTGCCGGGTCTGGACGGAAAGAGGCTGCCCCGCTCATCGACGCACAGCACCCTGCCCCGGGATTCCAGAAGGGCCAGCGCCACCTTTTCGGTCACCCGGATCTCCACCCCGTCCGGGAAAAGCCTGTACACGCGGGCGCGGTCCACATAGGGATTCCTCGATATCGCCCTCTCCGTTTTCCTCAGGCTGAACCGCCACATCGACTGGCCGTTCTTGAGCGATGCCAGCTTCAGGACCTCCGCATCGGTCAGAACCTCGTTTCCGACGATTTCGATTTTCCGGATCTGCAGAGTGGGAGAGGCCGCCAGCCAGCTGCGGTATGCGCGGCCGATGAATACCGCGAGGCACAACAGGGCGGCACCTGCCAGGATGCGCAGGGTCCACCCGACTGCTTCGTTTGATCCCGTCTCTTTCATGGATGGCCGAACCCCAGTAGTTGAATTTCCAATTCCAGGTCCACGTGGAACTGACTGCGCACCCTTTTCTGTATTTCTTCCACGAGCCTGAGCACGTCCACCGCAGTCGCGAATCCGCAGTTCACGATGAAATTGGCATGTTTCTTGGAAATCATGGCGTCTCCGATGCGCAGGCCCTTCAGGCCCGCCTCCTCGATCAGCCGGCCGGCATAATCACCGGAGGGCCGCTTGAAAACCGAACCCGCCGAGGGAAGCGAGAGAGGCTGTTTTTCACTGCGCTTCTTCAGGATCTCCTCCCGGGTTTCCGCCATCTCCTCCGCATCTCCCTTGTCCATGCGGAAATCGGCCTCGAGGATCGCCGCGTCAGCCGGCAGGTCGGTGAACCGGTACTTCATGAGAATCTGTTCCCTGTGTATCTGGAGCAGCGTGCCGGAAAAATCCATGAGCCTCACCGATTGGAGCCGGTCCCCCGCCTCGACGCCGAAGGCGCCGGCATTCATCCGGATGGCTCCGCCGACCTGGCCCGGAATGCCCGACAGCTTCTCAAGCCCCTTCATCCGCTTCCGGATGCAGAAATCGACCAGATCCGAAAGCAGAACGCCGGAACCGGCCGTGACCGTGCTGCCGCTGGAGGAGATCCGGTTGAAGGCGCCGGCGAGGTCGATCACGATGCCCCGGAACCCGTCGTCGCTGACCAGGAGATTGGATCCCCTTCCGATGACGAAACAGCGCAGGCCCTCCTGCCGGGAGAATTCGAGTGTGGATCGGAGATCCTCGAGGTCCAGGGGCGACACGTAGAAATCCGCGGGCCCGCCGATCTTCCAGGTCGTGTGACCGGCCAGGGGCTCCCGGGCCCGTATCTCGCCGCGCACCGCGTGTTTCATTTTTTGCAGAAGGTCCATCAAGAACATCCGATCCCTATCCGTGCATTTTCCGGATGAGCGCCTCGCCCGCCTTCCAGATGTCCCCGGCCCCCATGGTGACGACCAGGTCCCCTTCGCGCACAATGCCCCGCAGGTAATCCGGCACCTCTTCCTTGTCCGGGATGTAAACGACCTGCCGGTGTCCCAGCGAACGGGCCGCATTGGCGATCCATTCGCCTGTCACGCCGGGGATGGGATCCTCCCGAGCGGGGTACACGTCCGTGACAATGAGCAGGTCCGCATCGAAAAAGGATTGCCCGAAATCGCGGTAGAAATCCCGCGTCCTGGAATACAGATGGGGCTGGAATACGGCGATCACGCGCCTTTTCCACCCATGGCGCGCAGCCTGCAGCGTGGCCCTGATCTCGGTCGGATGATGGGCGTAATCGTCCACGACCAGGATGCCTCCGACATCGGCCTTGATCTCGAAGCGTCTGTGCACGCCGGTGAAGGCCCTGAGGCCGGTCTGGATGTGGAAGAACGGGATCTCGAGCTCCAGCCCGACGGCGAGTGCCGCCAGGCTGTTGCGGACATTGTGGAGGCCCGGCAGCTGAAGCCGGATGGCTCCGAGATGCTGGTCCCGCCACACGGCCGTGTATTCCGTGTGGAATCCCTCGAATTTCAAGTCTTCGCCGCGCACTTCCGCCTGCGGGGTCAGCCCGTAGGTGATGATGCGGCGCCTCAGCTGGGGCATCACGCTCTGCAGGGAAAGCTCGTCCAGGCAGATCACGACGCTGCCGAAAAAGGGTACCTTGTTTGCAAAATGCACGAAGGCGGCCTTGATCTCATCCAGATTGCTGTAACAATCCAGATGCTCGGTTTCAATGTTCGTGATCACGGCGACGGTCGGTGTCAATTCGAGGAAGGACCTGTCGAATTCATCCGCCTCGGCCACCAGGTAATCGCCGGCCCCAAGCCGGGCATTCGACATCAGGGAGCGGATCTTGCCGCCGATGATCAGGGTGGGGTCGAATCCGCCCTCCTGCAGCACGAGGCCGATCATGGAACTGGTCGTGGTCTTGCCGTGCGTGCCGGCGACCGCCACGCCCTGTTTCATGCGCATCAGTTCGCCCAGCATTTCCGCGCGGCGGATGACCGGGATCTTGTATTCCTGCGCCGCCCTGACCTCCGGGTTGTCCTCCCGCACGGCGGAGGATATGACGACCACGTCCGAACCGACGACCTGCTCCCCCGAATGGCCTTCGTAAATGACTGCGCCCATGCTTTGCAGCCGCTGTGTGACTGAAGTCAGCTGGCGGTCGGATCCCGTGACTGTGAAATCGAGGTTGATCAGGACCTCGGCGATGCCGCTCATACCGATGCCGCCGATGCCGACAAAATGAACACGCCGGGTGCGGCCGAGTATTTTTTTTGCCCTTGCGATGGAGCCTCCCTTACGGCGACGATTCCGTGCTTTCGGCATGCCTCAGGATGTCTTCCGCGATGGCGTCGGCCGCTCCGGGCCTGGCGAATTTGGCGGCCGACTGAGCCATGCTCATCCGCCTGCGCCGGTCCCTCAAAAGGGCGGAAAGGACTTCAAAAAGCCTGTCGCGCGGGAATTCGGATTCCAGGACCAGCTCCGCAGCCCCGGCATCCGAGAAAGCCCTGGCGTTGGACTCCTGATGGCCGTATGCTGCGGCCGCGAAGGGGACGAAAACCGCAGCTGCCCCGACGCGCGCGATTTCGGCGATCGTGGTGGCGCCGGCCCGGCACACGATCAGGTCGCTGCAGCCGTATGCATAATCCATGCGGTCGATAAACGGGAGCACGCGGACACGCGTTCCCAGGGACCGGACGGCATTCTGGATGTCGCCTGCCCAGTGCGGCCCGGCGGACCAGAGTATCTGAAGGCCCCGGATTACCATCAGCCTGTCCAGAATGCGCAGGATCTCGCGGTTCAGCCTGTACGAGCCCTGGCTGCCCCCGAACACGAACAGCACGGTTTTCCCGGCATCCAGATCGAAATGCGCAGCGGACTGCGCCCTCGGCCTGGATCCGAGGCTGCCGCGGGTGGGGTTCCCGCTCACATGCACGCGCTCCTGCCTCTTGAAAAACTCCCTCGAGGATTCAAAACTCAGATGCACGGAATCCGCGAAAGGCGCGATCAGCCGCATCACGAGACCGGGTTTCTGATTCTGCTCCTGGATGACCACTTTTCTTCCCAGGAGGACCGCTGCCGTGAGCACGGGCCAGCTGGCATAACCGCCCGTTCCGACCACGACATGGGGTTTCATCCGGCGGACAATCGCTGCGGCCTGCACCAGACTCACGGCCATCTTCAGGGGAAAAAGCAGGTTCCTGATAATCCTGCGCCTGTGAAGACCGCTGATCCATACGGACTTGAACGGGTATCCGAGCCCGGGCACGATCCTGGACTCCAGCCTGTGGGCGGTGCCCACGAAGAGCAGCCTGCATTCACACTTCTTTTGCAGGGCTTCCGCAACGGCCAGGGCCGGGTACAGATGCCCCCCTGTGCCTCCCCCTGTCATCAGGATGTTGAAAACTCCGGTCATAGGCTCAAACCGTCCTGGCGGCGCCTGTACGAATAGTCCTTGCTCGGAAGCCCCTTGTTCTTGGAGATATTGAGCAGGATCCCGACCGCAGCCAGATGCACCAGCAGGGAGGATCCGCCGTAGCTGATGAACGGGAATGTGAGCCCGGTCGTCGGCAGAAGCCTCACGACCACTGCCGCGTTGATCAGGGCGCCGACCAGGATCATGGAGGTGATGCCCCCGGCCAGCAGGTATCCATAGCAATCCGGCGCCCTCACGGCGATCCGATATCCCCTCCACAGGATGACGAGCAAAGCCAGGAAAACGGCCAGAATCCCGATGAACCCCCATTCCTCTCCCAGGCTGGCCAGGATGAAATCCGAAAAGGGCTCGGGCAGGAACAGGAATTTTTCCTTTCCTTCCCCGTATCCCACACCGAAGAGGCCCCCGTGCGCCAGCCCGATCAGGGAATGCCTGGCCTGATGCTCGACCTCCCCCCCGCCGAAAATGGAGGCCACAAAGGAAAATACGCGGTCCCTTTGATGGGGGAAAATCAGGATGCCCGGCAGGATGATCAGCGCAATCGCACCGGACATCTTCAGCAGAATCTTCCATTCGACGCCGGCAATGACGAAAAGGACGAAGCCCACGAGGAAAAGGACCACGGCCGAACCGAGATCCGGCTCCATGAAGACCAGGGCGACCGTCAGCAGCAGCATCCCGAAGTGAATGCCGGTCTGCTTGGCGTCGAGACGCTCCGTATCCAGGGCTTTGGCGAACACGGCGGACAGGTACAGGATGATCACGAGTTTCATGAACTCCGAGGGCTGGAAACGCTTGCCGAGCATGACGAATGAACTCCGGGCGCCGTGAAAGGAGGGCAGGAAAAGAACCACCATGAGCAGGGTCAGGGTCAGGGCCAGGAAGGCGGGGGTCCATGAGCGCAGCCTGTAATAAGGCGTGTTGGACAGGATGACCAGGCCGATCAGCCCCACCATCACGCGGACCAGGTGATTCCTCATGAACAGCATCGCATTCCCGTGCCGGTCCGCCCCCCAGTAGGAGCTCGCGCTGTACACGCACAGGATCCCCAGAATGATCAGCACCAGAACGGCGCCCATCAGCCAGCGGTCCACGGATTTTTTTTCCTGCCGGATGATCATGCAAGGCCCTCCACGAAAGACCGGAACCGGTTTCCCCTGTCCTCGAAATTGCTGAACATGTCGAAACTGGCGCAGGCCGGAGACAGGAGCACGACATCCCCGGGCGCCGCAAGATTCCTGGATTGAACGACTGCTTCCTCGAGCGAACCGGCCCTGAACAGCCGGCAGGCGCCGCTGAATGCCTTCTCGATCTTGTCCGCAGCCTCCCCGATCAGCACGACGGCCTTCGCCTTCCTGCGGATCAGGGGCAGCAGCACGGAGAAATCCGAATCCTTGTCCCTGCCTCCTGCGATGAGGATGACGGGGCTTTCATAACTGCCGAGGGCATAACAGACGCTGTCGACATTCGTGGCCTTGGAGTCGTTCACGTACAGGACCCCGTCCAGGGTGCGCACCGTCTCCAGCCTGTGGGACAGGCCCCGGAAACCGGCCATGGCCCTGCGCACCGACTCCGCCGAAATCCCGCAGAACCGCGCAGCCAGCCCTGCAGCCAGGGCGTTCTGCACGTTGTGCCCGCCGGGGATGCCCAGTTCACGCACGGGGAGCAGGGTTTCCTCCGCGCCCCCGATCCGGAAGACGATCTCGCCGGCACGGACAAAACCGCAATCTTCGCCCGACTCCCTGTTGAACAGCACGCGCCGGCTCCGGACGTCCCGGGAGAGCTCCAGGACCGCCCCGTCCAGCCCGTTGACCACATGGACATCGTCTTCATCCTGATTCTCGAATATGCGGGCCTTGGTCCTGCCGTAGACCGCGAGTGTCCCGTGCCGGTTCAGGTGATCCGGGGTGAGGTTCAAGAACAGGGCAGCCTTCGGCTTGAAATAACGCACGGTTTCAAGCTGGAAATTGCTGACCTCCAGTACGGCCAGCCCTTCCGGAACGGTATTCTCCACTTCCTTTGAAAAGGGCGTCCCGATGTTGCCCGCCACGACCACGGGCCTCCCTTCCGCCCGGACCATCTCGCCGATCCAGGCCGTGGTGGTCGACTTGCCGTTGGATCCGGTCACGGCGATGATCGGGCTGCGGCAAAACCAGGAGGAGACCTCCAGTTCTCCGAAAACGGCGATGCCCTTCTCCCTGGCCTTCAGAATGAGGGGATCCGTTTCCGGGATGCCGGGGCTGACGATCCACGTGTCTGCGGCAAAAACCGTATCCGTGTGCCCGCCGAATTCGGCGGGTATGCCCAGACCCTGCAGGATCCCGGCCTCCTCCCTCTTTTCTTCGACAGGCGCCTTCTCACTGATCCAGACAAGGGCCCCGTGCCGCATGGCCAGAAGGGCGGCAGCCATGCCGCTCCTGGCCGCGCCCAGCACCGCGATGCGTTTGTTGACGAGATGTTCCCGCACGGCATCCATTTTTTCAGCGCACCTTGAAAGTCCCGATGCTGATGAGCGCAAGCAGGATCCCGATGATCCAGAACCGGGTGACCACTTTCTCCTCCGGCCATCCGAGAAGCTCGAAATGATGATGAATCGGCGCCATCTTGAAAATCCGTTTTCCGCGCAGCTTGAAGGAGCCCACCTGGAGGATGACCGACACGGCCTCCGCCGCGAATACCCCGCCGATGATCAGCAGGAGGATTTCCTTTTTGAGCAGCACGGCGAGCGTCCCCATGGCGCCTCCCAGCGCGAGCGCTCCGGTGTCGCCCATGAACACGGAAGCCGGATGGCTGTTGTACCAGAGGAATCCCAGGGAGGCTCCGATCAGGGCCGCGCAATACACGGTGAGTTCGCCCGCGCCATTCA
>Ga0233423_10000767_pt1 | contig 16322 bp, 14 predicted proteins | sample Watercolumn_Mata_FD_180713 | JGI IMG/M metagenome (GOLD analysis project Ga0233423, IMG submission 180713) | Freshwater microbial communities from Lake Matano, South Sulawesi, Indonesia - Watercolumn_Matano_2014_112_MG | ecosystem: Environmental > Aquatic > Freshwater > Lake | place: Indonesia...
GGCCGCTTCTTGGGCGTTTGCTACCATTGCAGCCCAGGATGCCCGAGGTTGGTTTACACACTGCGGTTACTGTATCGAAGCCACATGAAAACCGCTATAATCGTCGTTCTCGCGGCACCGGCGACTGAAGTCGCTACTACGTCAGCGCATAACCCGTGATGCTCCCCGCCCCCGGGAGCGTATCGCCTTGGGAGATATGTAGTGACGATTTTAATCGTCGTTCTCGCGGCACCGGCGACTGAAGTCGCTACTACGTCAGCGCATAACTCGTGACGCTCCCCGCCCCCGGGAGCGTATCGCCTTGGGGGATATGTAGTGACGATTTTAATCGTCGTTCCCGTGGCACCGGCGAATGAAGTCGCTGCTACGTCAGCGCATAACTCGTGACGCTCCCGCCCCCCACTTTGACGGCCAGGCCATATTCTGCTATAATCTACCTGCACCCCAAGCCGGGTGAGGAGGCAAAGAAGCAGATGAGGTATTGGCGAAAACCTCTGGACCTGGCCGAAGTTAAAGTCCCCCACGGCATCCTGCACATCCTCACAGAACGCTGCAAAGGCTGCAACTTCTGCATTGAGTTCTGCCCGCGCAAAGTGCTGGTGGAAGCGGCGGAATTCAATGCCAAAGGCTATCACCCGCCCCGCGTCGTGGACGAGGAAGGCTGCGCCAGTTGTGGCCTCTGCGAGATGCTCTGCCCAGAGTTCGCCATCTATCGCCAGGAAGAACTGAAGGAGGTGGTGGGCCTATGGGAACGCCAGGCATCCTAGAAGGCGAGTTCTTCATGCTGGGCGACAACGCCTGCGCCGAAGGGGCGATTTGCGCCGGTTGCCGCTTCTTCGGCGGCTATCCCATCACCCCGGCCACCGAAGTCGCCGAGCAGATGTCGGCCCGCCTGCCCCAGGTGGGCGGTCTCTTCATCCAGATGGAAGACGAGCTGGCCGCTATGGGCGCTATCCTGGGCGCCTCCTGGGCGGGGGTGAAGTCTATGACCGCCACCTCCGGCCCCGGCTTCAGCCTGATGATGGAAAACATCGGCCTGGGCGTGATGATGGAATGCCCGTGCGTGGTGGTGAACGTGCAGCGTGGCGGCCCCTCCACCGGCCTGCCCACCCTGGTGGGGCAGGGCGACATGATGCAGGCCCGCTGGGGCTCCCACGGCCCCTACGCCATCATCGCCTTATCTCCCAACTCTCCCCAGGAACTCTTCGACCTGACTATCCACGCCTTCAACCTCGCCGAGACCTATCGCCTGCCCGTGCTGGTCATGACCGATGCCGAGGTAGGCCACATGACCGAGAAGGTCGTCATCCCGCCTTACGAGCAGATCCCCCGTCTGGAACGACGCCGGCCCACAGTCCCGCCGGGGGACGACTATCGCCCCTACGCCTGCGCACCGGGCGAACTGGTGCCGCCCATGCCCCTGGCTGGCCAGGGCTATCGCTTCCACACCACCAGCCTGACCCACGACGAGCGTGGCTATCCCTCCACCAGCGACGATAGCGCCCAATGGCCCCTGGTGCAGCGGCTGATTGACAAGATCGAGAAGAACAAAGACCAGATCATTATGCTGGAAGAAGACGGCCTGGACGATGCCGAGGTCGTCGTCATTTCCTACGGTATCGCCGCCCGCACGGCCCTCTGGCCCATCGAGATGGCCCGCGCCGAGGGCATCAAGGTGGGCCTGCTGCGCCTGATCACAGTCTGGCCCTTCCCCGAGGCTCAGGTGCGAGCCCTGGCGCGGCGGGTGAAGGGCATCGTGGTGCCGGAGATTAACATGGGGCAGATTGCCCTGGAGGTGGAACGTTGCGCCGCCGGGCAGGCCGAGGTCAGCGGCGTCTACCATCCGGGGGGCAACATCCACAAGCCCCAGGACGTGCTGGCGGCCATTCGCCGTGCGGCCGGGAGACCTCTCTCCTAACCTCTCCCCTCGAAGGGGAGAGGAACTGGCCTCCCCCTTCCCTCGCAGGGAAGGGGGCTGGGGGGTTAGGTGAAAACATGAAGACCGAGGAACAAGAACTTGCCAAACAGCAAACTCGCCAACAGGAGCTACACCTGGACAACCACGAAGCCCTGGCGGCCAGAGCGGAGAAGCATCCCCTGGACGAGATGCTGCGCCAGGATCGCCTGCCACACATCTGGTGCTCCGGCTGCGGGCTGGGCATCGCCCTGAACTGCTTCTGCCACGCCCTGCAGCGGGCGAGGCTGGACCTGGACAAGGTCTGTGTGGTCTCCGGCATCGGCTGCACCGGCCGGGTGGCGGGCTACGTCCGCCTGGACTCCTTCCACACCACCCACGGCCGCGCCATCCCCTTTGCCACCGGCCTCAAGCTGGCCAACCCAGAACTCAAGGTGGTAGTCTTCAGCGGCGATGGCGATTTGGTGACCATCGGCGGCAACCACTTTATCCACGCCGCCCGGCGCAATGTAGATCTGACCGTGATCTGCGTCAACAACTTCAACTACGGCATGACCGGCGGCCAGGTGGGGGCGACGACGCCCATTGGCGGCATCACGACCACCACGCCCTACGGTAACTACGAGTTTCCCCTCAACATCCCCTTTCTGGCCGCGGCCAGTGGCGCGGTCTACGTGGCTCGCTGGACGGTGCTGCAGGCACGTCAACTGGAATGGTCTATGACCGAGGCGCTGCAAAAACCGGGCTTCAGCCTGGTGGAAGTAATCTCGCCCTGTCCTACCAGCTTCGGTCGCCAGCATAAGCAGCGCCTGGGTTTGGACACCATGCGCTACTATCGCACGCAGTCTATCATCGCCCAGAGCCCGGACGTGCACCAGGCGGGTATTGATCTGGGCAGTGATATCGTTGTGGGGAAGTTTGTGGACGTGGACAAGCCGACGTATCTGCAACTACTGGCGGACAAAATGAAGAAGATGGCGGGAGCGAGCCATGCGTAGAGAAGTACGCCTGTCCGGCTTTGGCGGGCAGGGCATCATCCTGGCGGGCGAAATCCTGGGCAAGGCCGCCGCCCTCTACGATCACAAGCACGCCACCTTCACCCAGAGCTACGGCCCCGAATCCCGCGGGGGCTCCTGCGCCGCCGAGATCATCCTGGATGAAAAGCCGGTGCATTACCCGCACGTGATTGACCCCCACGTGCTGGTGGTGATGTCCCAAGGGGCCTACACCAAATACGTGCCGGCCTTCCGCCAGGATGGGCTGCTCATCGTGGACGAGGATCTGGTGAAGCTGGACGATGCGGCTCAGGGGCATCAGGTGCTGTCCGTCCCGGCCACGCGCATCGCCGAGCAGGTGGGGCGCAAAGTGGTGGCCAACATCGTCATGCTGGGCTTTCTGGCCGCCGTGACCGACCTGGTCTCTGTGGAGGCCATGCGCCAGGCCGTGCTCTCCTCCATCCCCAAGGGCACAGAGGCGCTGAACACGCGCGCCTTTCAGGCCGGGTTCGATTATGGCCAAAAGGTGGTAGCATAGCCCCTCTTGAAGATGGTAGCATAGCCCCTTGTGGGCGACGGGCACAAGTCAAACGTCAAGCGTCAAACCTTCAAACGTCAAGCGGCAATCGGCAATCGAAAATCGGCAATCCCCCATCCGGGAGTGGGTTAGTGCAGAGCAGCGCCTTAGTGGTCGGCGGCCGTCTATCGGCCATCCAGGCCGCCCTGGATCTGGCCGCCGCCGGCAGCAAAGTCTATCTGGTCGCAGAATCGCCCTTCCTGGGCAACGGCCCCAGTGCCGTCGCCCAGCACGAGCTGACGGCCAAAATGCTGGAGGCGGTCAAGCACCCCCAGGTGGCAATCCTCACCCTGGCGCAGGTGGCGGCCCTGGAGGGCGAAGCAGGCCACTTCCGGGCGACGATCCAGCACCGCCCCCGCTACGTTGATCTGGCCCGCTGCACGGCCTGCGGCGATTGCTTGCCCGTCTGCCCGGTGACCATCCCCGTAGACGGGACAAAACGCCCGGCCATCTTCGGTCACGGGTACGGTGCGGTGCCCAACGTCTTCGCCATTGACAAGCGCGGCCTCGCCCCCTGCCGCGCCGCCTGCCCCGCCGACATCCACGCCCAGGGCTACGTGGCCCTCATTGCCCAGGGGCGATTCCAGGAAGCCTTGGATCTCATCCGTGAAGCCGTGCCTTTCCCCGGCGTCCTGGGGCGCGTCTGCCACCATCCCTGCGAAACGCCATGCCGGCGGGGGACAGAGGTGGATGCGCCGGTGGCGATTTGTGCGCTGAAGCGATTTGTGGCGGATTGTGGGGTGAGGGACGAGGTACGAGGTACGAGGAACGAGGAACGAGGAGCAGAAGAGGGAAACTACTCGTCACTCGTAACTCGTCACTCATCACCTCATCCCCGCGTGGCCATCATCGGCTCCGGCCCCGCCGGGCTCTCTGCCGCCTACTTCCTGGCCAAAGAAGGCATCGCCGGCGAGGTCTTCGAGGCCCTGCCGGTGGCGGGGGGCATGATGGCCGTGGGCATCCCCGCCTACCGCCTGCCGCCCGACGTACTGCGGGGCGAGATCGCCGCTATTGAAGCCCTGGGTGTGACTATTCACCTGAACCACCCCGTTGGCGCCGCCGAGTGGGAGCGCCTGCGCCGGGACTACGCCGCCGTCTTCGTCGCCGTGGGCGCCCACCAAAGCCAGCCCCTCAACATTCCCGGTGAAGACCTATCAGGCGTCCTCTCTGGTACAAACTTCCTGCGTGACGTTGCGCGCACGGAACACGCAACACGCAACACGTCTCACGATTCAAACGTCAAACGTCAAACGTCAAACGCCAAAAGTCAAACGTCAAAAGTGAAACGTGAAACGTGGAACCTGGAACACGTTATCGTGGTAGGTGGCGGCAACGTGGCCATTGACTCGGCGATGACGGCGCGGCGGCTGGGGGCCAGGGATGAAGCGCTATCACACCTTACTTCTCGAAACGGTGGGTGTGATAGCGCTTCAGAGGTGACCATCCTCTACCGCCGCTCGCGGGCGGAGATGCCGGCCAACCCCTGGGAGATCGCCGAGGCGGAGAACGAAGGCATTCAGTTCCACTACCTGGCTGCACCGGTCAGGGTCATCGGTCGGGAGGGGCGAGTGGCGGCTCTGGAGTGCCAGCGCATGGAGCTGGGCGCGCCCGATGCCAGCGGCCGCCGTCGTCCCATCCCTATCCCCGGCTCCGAGTTCGTCCTGCCCTGCGATACAGTGATCGCCGCTGTGGGGCAGACGGTGTCCTGCGGCTTTGCGGGACTGGCCACTGCCGCCGGTGGCGTCTTTCTAACCGACCCGGTAACCCTGCAGACCAGCCTGCCGGGGGTCTTCGCCGGCGGCGACGCCGTCAGTGGCCCGGCCAGCGTGGTGGAGGCCATCGCCGCCGGTCGCCGCGCCGCCGAATCCATCGTCCGTTACCTGCGCGGCGAGGACCTGGCCCTGGGTCGCACTGCCGCTCGCCCGGATACGGCGGGCATCGCCTACTACACCCCCGCCGAACCCGTGCGGCAGCCGCGGGCGGAGATGCCCCACCTGCCTCTATCCGAACGCGCCGGTTTCGCCGAAATCGCCCTGGGCTTCCGCCCAGAAATCGCCGTAGCCGAGGCCCAGCGCTGCCTCGCTTGCGGCGTCTGCGCCGAGTGCCTGGCCTGCGTACGCGTCTGCCAGCCCCACGCCATCCAGCACGACCAGGCCCCGGCCTCCCTGCGCCTGGACGTGGGCGCCGTCCTCTGGGCCGACGGGCACCAGCCGCCGCCGTTGGTGAGCGGCATCTACGCTTTGCCCGACGACCCACAGGTGGCTTCGGCTATCACGGCTCTGGTGATCAGAGAATCAGGAAATCAGGGGATCGGGGAATGGGGGAATCAGGCAATCAGGCAATCAGGCAATCGGCAGCCGACAGCCAGGACACGCACCACGCAACACGCAACACGCTTCCCGTCTCACGCCTCACGTGCCGGCGTCTTCGTTTGTCGCTGTGGCGATGAAATAGACAGCATCCTGGATGTAGATGCCCTGGCCGAGATGGCGAGGAGCTTGCCAGGTGTGGCTCATGCCCAGGCGTTACCCTTCTCCTGCCAGCCGGAGACGGCGGCGACCATGCAGGAGACAGTGGCCGCTCACGGCCTGGATCGCCTAATCTTGGCCGCCTGCTCCTGCTGCGCCTTGGATCAGGTATGCTACAGTTGCACGTATCAGCGGGTGAGGTGCAAGGGGAACTTAGGGATCGGGGAATTAGGGAATCAGGGAATCAGGGAATTAGGGAATCAGGGAATTAGGGAATCAGCGAATCAGCAAATCGGCGAAGCACAAGCGACCTCGTCACTCGTCACTCGTCACTCGTTCCCCGCTCTGGCCCTGCCGCTGGAGTTCGTCAACATCCGGGAGCAGTGTGCCTGGGTGCATAGCGAGGTCCCGGCTCTAGCGACGGATAAGGCCAGAAGGTTGATTGCCGCGGCTGTAGAGCGAGGGCCACGGACGAAAGACGAAGGACTAATCACCGCCCGCGTGGACGCCTATCGCTGCCGGGCCTGCGGCACCTGCGAGACGGTGTGCGAGGTCTCGGCCGTCCAGGTGGTCGAGGCGGATGGTCGGCGGATGGCCCAGGTGGACGTGCTCCGCTGCACCGGCTGCGGCACCTGCGCTGCCCACTGCCCCTCCAGCGCCATCACCGCCGGCGAGCCCACGGACCGCCAGATCAGCGACATGCTGCAAGCATTGCTAGCGCCATTGTAATCAACAATTCCAATGCCTCGTCGCTCGTCGCTCGTCACTCATCACTCATCCCCACGAGGAACAATGGATAGCCCAGAGCCCAAAATAATCGTCTATACCTGCAACTGGGATGCCTACAGTGGGCTGGAGAAGGCCGGCTTTGAGCACCTGGCCTATCCGGCCAGCGTCTATCCGCTCAGGGTCTCCTGCCTGGGGCGATTGCATCCCGGCCTCGTCTTGAAGGCCTTTGAGTTGGGGGCTGATGGCGTGCTGCTCTTAGGCTGCCCGCCAGACGATTGCCATTACGAGTTCGGCCACAAGCGCGCCCAGGAGCTCTTTGCCGAGACCGCCGCCCTGGCCCACCTGCTGGGCATAGCGCCAGAACGATTGCAACTGGATTGGGTAGAAGCTGGGGACGGACAGGGATTCGTGGATAAAGTTTCACGTTTCACGTTTCACGTTTCACGTTCCCGGCCGCAAAGCAGCGATATACGCCTCACGCCACCTACAACACGCAACACGCAACACGCAACACGCAGTACCTGGAACCTGGAACACCGCATCTACTATTGCCTGGACTGCGGCAAGTGTACCGCCGTATGCCCCGTTTCGCGGCGGGAAGCGACTTTTTCGCCCAGGGCCCTGGTGGAAGCGACCATCAATGCCGAGCAGGCGCTATTGGCCGATAACCGCCTCTGGGCCTGCCTGACCTGCCGCCGTTGTAGCGAGGTCTGCCCCTCGGACGTGCGCTTCTCCGAGTTTACCCGTGACCTGCGCGCCTGGGCCAGGGGGAGCGGGCAGGAAGGCCATTGCTCCCACGGCGAGACCATCCAGACTTGGATGCGTCTGATGGCCCAGGCCGATCTGCAGCAGAATCGCCTGGACTGGCTGACGCCCGATCTGCGCACCTCCTCCACCTCCGATACGGTCTACTTCGTCGGCTGCCTGCCCTACTACGACGTGCTCTTCCAGAAGATCGGTGCTCAGGGGGTAGAAATCGCCCAGAGCGCCCTGCAGGTGCTCAATCGCCTGGGCATTGAACCCATCGTCCTGGCCGACGAGCGCTGCTGCGGCCACGATTTGTTGTGGGAAGGTGACGTATCCGCCTTCCATCGCCTGGCCGAGCTCAACGCCGCTCTGCTGCGGGCCACGGGAGCCAGGCGTATTGTCACCACCTGCCCGGAGTGCGCCCACACGTTACGGGTGGAGTATCGCCAACACGGGCACGACCTGGGCATGGAGGTCTTGCACATTGCGGAGTTGGTGGCCAGGGAAGCGGCGAATCGGGGAATCGGGGAATCAGCAAATCAGCAAATCAGCGAATCAGCGAATCAACGAATCAACGCAACACGCAACACGCAACACGCAACACGGGTGACTTATCACGATCCTTGCCGCTTAGGCCGTTACCTCAAGGTCTACGATGAACCGCGGCAAATCATCGCCGCGCTGGGGGCGGAACTGGTGGAGATGGAGAACTGCCGGGCGCGCTCGCTGTGCTGCGGCACCAGCGGCTGGACCAACTGCGGAGCTACGGCCAAGAGCATCCAGGTAGATCGCCTGCGAGAGGCCAAAGCTACCGGCGCGGAGGTGCTGGTCACGGCCTGCGCCAAGTGCCAGATCCACCTCCGCTGTGCTCAGGCGGATACGCAGTTGGGGGAGGAGCTAGCCATAGAGATCAAAGACCTGACAACGTTGCTGGCAGAGGCGATAGCGGGGGGCATGAACCTGCAAATGAGCCCATGAACGGATAGGATATTGCAGTAATATGCCATTTATGGTATCATATTGCTATGGAATTCAAACGTCTGGTGGAAATCGTGGGCGATGAGCCAGTCTTTGAGACTGGCCTGCTCCTGGCTGGCTGCGTGGACCCTGTGGACGTGCGCCGGCAATTGTCGCGTTGGACTAAGGCTGGGCGCATCTACCAGTTGCGTCGCGGCCTGTACGCCATGGCACCACCCTTCCAGAAGGTCAAACCGCATCCCTTCGTGATTGCCAATCGCCTGGTGCGGGGCTCCTATGTCTCTTGCCAGTCGGCCCTGGCCCATTACGGCCTTATCCCCGAGCACGTGCCGGTGGTCACCAGTGTCACTACGGCGCGGCCCGCTCTTGGAGACCCCCCTGGGCGTGTACGAATTCCGCCATATCAAGACCGCTCTCTTGCGCAGCTACCAATTGGCGGAAGTGGGCCCTGGCCAGCAGGCTTTCGTGGCCACGCCGGAAAAGGCCCTGTTGGACCTGGTCTACCTGCAGCCCGGCAGCGATTCGCCCGCTTACCTGCGCGAGCTACGCCTGCAGAATCTGGATCGGTTGAACCTGGGCGAACTGCTGCGCCAGGCTAACCTGGCAGACAGTACCAAATTACAAAAGGTGGCGGACTTTGTGGCGGAGCTGGCGCGTACAGAGGCCCAGGAGTACAAAACGCTATGAAAGAATATCTGGCCAACCTGGTACGAGCCAGTCCTACGCCAACTCAGGCCCGCAATACCGTGCGCGAATACTTACAGGCCCGCATCCTGAGCAGTCTCCAGCGTGCCGGCGCCATGATCCCCCTGGCCTTCCACGGCGGCACGGCCCTGCGCTTTCTCTACGCCAGCGCTCGCTATTCAGAAGACCTGGACTTTGCGCTGGAGCAGGCCAGATCGCCGTATGATTTCCGCGCTTACCTGCGGGATATTCGGGCAGAGCTGACAGCGGAAGGTTATGCGGTGGAACTCAGAGTAAACGACCAGAAAACTGTGCACAGTGCGTTTGTCCGCTTTGCCGGGTTACTATACGAACTAGGGCTGTCGCCGCATCGGAATGAAGTGTTCTCGGTCAAGATTGAGGTGGACACGAACCCACCGGCGGGAGCGGTGTTGACCACTACCATCGTGCGCCGTCACGTGGTCTTGCAACTACAGCACCACGACCGGGCCTCTTTGCTGGCTGGCAAACTGCACGCCATTTTACAGCGCCGTTACGTCAAAGGCAGAGACCTGTACGACCTGCTGTGGTATCTCAGCGACCCAGGCTGGCCTGCGCCCAACCTGGCCCTGCTCAACAATGCCTTGCAGCAGACGGGCTGGACTGGTGGTGTCCTCAGGGAAGACACCTGGCGGCCAGCCGTGCGTAATCTGCTGCAAACAGTGGCCTGGGATCAGGCCGTGAGCGATGTGCGGCCCTTCCTGGAGACAGGGGCGAACCCCCATCTGTTAACCCAGGAGAACATGCTACGATTGCTGGGATAGGAATGATCACACAAACCATGCCCAGGGAGCATACCGATACATCTGGGCGACCGGCCACCGCAATCGGTGACTCTGGCACTGAGCGTCAAAAACTAGAAGACACGCAATACGCAACATGCACCAAGTCTCTGGAGGTGTCGCCTTGCCTGAAGACAACCTGCGCATTGGCGTTTTTGTTTGTGACTGCGGCCTGAATATCGCCGGCAGCGTGGACACGGAGGTCGTGCGGGAGTACGCCGCCACCCTGCCCCACGTGGTGGCCGCCCTGCGCAATCGCTATACCTGCGCCGAGCCGGGGCAGCAGGAGATCAAGCGCGCCATCCGGGAGTACAATCTGAACCGGGTGGTCGTGGCTTCCTGCTCGCCGCGCATGCACGAGCCGACCTTCCGCACCTGCATCAGCGAGGCTGGCCTGAACAAGTACCTGCTGGAGATGGCCAACATTCGCGAGCACTGCTCCTGGGTCCATTTGCAGGATAAAAACGCCGCCACGGCTAAGGCCCAGAGCATCGTCAAGGCGTCAGTGGCCCGCGCCGCCTGGCTGCACGCCCAGGAGGAGGAGCAGTTGCCCGTCACCGCGGCCGCCCTGGTCATCGGCGGGGGCGTGGCCGGCATCCAGGCTGCCCTGGACCTGGCCGACGCCGGCCATCAGGTCTACCTGGTAGAGCGCCAGCCCTCCATCGGCGGCATCATGGCCCAGTTGGATAAAACCTACCCCACCATGGACTGTAGCATCTGAATACTCGGGCCCAAGATGATGGATGCCGGTCGGCATCCCCGCATCAAGTTACTGGCCTACAGTGAGGTAGAAAGCGTCGCCGGTTACGTGGGCAACTTCCAGGTGCGCCTGCGCCGCAAGGCCCGCTACGTGAGCGAAAAAGAGTGCACCGCCTGTGGCGATTGCGTCCCCGTCTGCCCGGTCGTCAAGGCCGATGAGTTCCAGGCTGGCCTGGCCACTCGCCGGGCCATCTACATCCCTTTCCCCCAGGCCGTGCCCGCGGCCTACCTCATCAAGATGGACGATTGCCTGGGCCACAACCCCATCGCCTGTGGCAAATGCCTGGAGGCTTGCGACAAGAAGTGCATCAACTTTGACGATCAGGATCAGATCGTGGAAATGAACGTGGGCACGATCATCGTAGCCACGGGCATGGACGTGTACGATCCCACCGCCCTGGACGAGTATGGCTACACGCGCTACGAGAACGTGATTACCAGCCTGGAGTTCGAGCGTTTGATTTCCGCCGGTGGGCCGACGCAGGGGCATTTTGTCCGACCCTCGGACCACCAGCGACCGCGCCGCATCGCCTTTGTGCAGTGTATCGGCTCCCGCACGGCGCCATCGGAGCAAAACCCCGATGGGCGACGCGGCAATCCTTACTGCTCCAACATCTGCTGCATGAACACGGTCAAGGATAGCCTGCTCCTGCTGGATCACTACCCCGATACGGAAATCAGCGTTTACTACATGGACATGCGCACCTTTGGCAAGGGGTTTGAAGATTTGTACATGCGTTCCCGCGCCGCCGGTGTGCGCTACGTGCGCGGCCTGCCGGGCGAGGTGGTGCAGGATCCGGCCACCGGCAACGTCAAGGTCTACGCCGAGAACACCACCACCGGCCAGTTAGAGAATCGTGAGTACGATATGCTCATCCTCTCCCTGGGCGCCGTGCCTCGCCGGGAGACCGACCCGATCCGCCAACTGCTGACTCTCTCCCGCACCGGCGATGGCTTCCTCATGGAGGCGCACCCCAAGCTCAAGCCGGTGGATACGCCCACCAGGGGCGTGTACATCGCCGGCTGTGTGGAAGCGCCCAAGGACATCAAGGACTCGGTGACCCAGGCCAGCGCCGCCGCGGCGCGCGCCGGCATTCTGCTCAGCACGGACAAGGTCAAGGTAGAGGCCATCACCGCCATCGTGGATGCTGACTCTTGTAAGAAATGCGGGCGCTGCGCCGCAGTGTGCCCTTTCTCGGCCATCGTCTGGGCCAAGGGGGAGGTAGCGCGGGTGATCAGCGCCGCTTGCGCCGGCTGTGGGACGTGCGCCGCCGAGTGCCCCTTCGACGCCATTGTCATGCGCCACTTCACCGACCAGCAGATCTACGCCATGCTGGACGCCATCCTGGAAGAAGACCCGCGGGGCAAGATCGTGGCTTTTGCCTGCAACTGGTGCTCGTACGCCGGGGCCGATACGGCGGGCACGGCGCGCCTGCAATATCCGCCCCACGCTCGTCTCATCCGCACGATGTGCTCCGGCCGCGTGCACCCAGGGTTTGTGTGGTACGCCTTCCAGAAGGGGGCGCCGGTGGTGCTGGTCTCCGGCTGCCACTACGCCGATTGCCACTACATCAACGCCAATCGTAACACCGTGCGGCGCGTGGATGCCCTGTGGGAGGGGCTGGAGAAGCGGGGTGTGCGCCCGGAGCGCCTGCAACTGGATTGGTGCAGCGCCGCCGAGGGCCAGAAGTGGGCCAAGATCATGGGCGAGCTGGAGGCCCTGCGGCAGTCGGTGACGGCAGAGGAAGTGGAAAAAACCATAGCCGCCTTGCAGGGCCAGAAGGTGCCCCTGACCAGCAAGGTCGGGCGGCTGAAGGAGCCCACGCAGACCCAAATGCGCTGTATGAGATGCGGCCACACCTGGGACGTGCTGTTTGACCTTGCCGCCGACCAGGAGCGTATGTGTCCAGCTTGCCGCAATAACGGGGTGCGGGTGGTGGTGAAGGAAAGTGCGGGGTAGGAGATAAAAGCAAATCAGTCAGTTGGTGTGCTTGACAGCCTGACCTGACGGTGTTACAATTGATGGTAGGATTAACCCAGGGGGGCTGGCAATGACAGCTATGTTGGCCAGTTTTGGTTCATACTTTTAAGGGAGGTCCCTAGATGGAAAGAGAGTTCACGGTACTCATTGAGCAGGATGAGGAAGGGTATTTCGTGGCTACTGTGCCTGAGTTGCACGGTTGCCATACTCAATCCCGTTCCCTCGATGAGCTGATGAGGCGAGCCAAGGCAGCAATAGAGTTGTGCCTAGAAGTGCAAGCAGAAGAGGGCATCTTGCCAGCCCGGTTCATCGGTGTTCAAAGGGTAGCGGTATGAGCAAACTGCCATCGCTGACCGGCAAACGGGTTGTGCAGGCTCTCCAGAAAGCAGGCTTCCAGGTCATACGGCAAAAGAGCAGTCATGCTTTCTTGCGCCACCCCGATGGCCGAAGCACACTCGTGCCCCTTCACGCAGGTGAAACTATAGGCCCAGGTCTGCTGCGCAAGATACTCCGTGATGTAGAGATGACCCGTGATGAGTTCTTCACTCTGCTGGAGAAGCGCGGGGGATAACGGCTTCAAACCAGAAACACCGGCAAACAAGGGCGAGCAACTTGTGCTCGCCCTTGTTCATTTCGCCGCGAAGACCGCATTAGAGGAGTAGGTGTCGCCTAGACATCAGGCCGCGGCAACCGCTGGGCCACGGGCAGCAGCGGCGGGAAGGGCTGGTGCGGCTCGACCTGGTACCAGTAGGCCGTGGAGGAGTAGTCGTTGCTCAGCTTGTTGGCGTGGCCGTGCTCGATGGTCACCCGGATGGAGCGCTCGAAGGGGATAGGATCCTCAATGTGATAGCGGTAGAGGGAGTTCTTGCCCTTCCAGGGCCAATCGTCGCTGCCAGAGTAAACGGTGAGGCCGTGGTAGGGGGCATTGTACTCCTGCTTGGGGCAGTAGGCCATGTTGAAGTAGTCATCGGTGCCCGTGCCGTGGATGGCCGGTGGCCAGGGCTCGCCGTCCACGAAGATCATGTCGTCGCCCTCACCGTACCAGTCGTTGGCCTGGCGCTGGAAACAGTCCACGTCCAGGTGGCAGCCCACGTAGTGGCCGCGACCCTCGGCCTCCAGAATCACGTAGTTCTCGGCGCCCGTGGTGTTCGGCGTCTGCCAGGCGGCCTGCAGGTACTCCCAGTCGCCGTGGCGTGCCGGGTCAGCCCAGCCCTGGGTGGGATTCTCCCGTCGCCACTGGGCGTGGAAGCGCCCGTAGTCGTCGTCCAGGCGGTCGTAGGCTTCGTAGTCAATGTAGAAGTAGAGGGTGTACGGGCCGGGGCTCTCGTTGCTCACGGCGATGCGGGCGGCCGTGGCAAACGGCATGGGAAACCAGCAGTTGCAGCCGTGCCCCTCCTCCGGGCTCATCTGCAGCGGGCAGGAGACGAAGTTCTTGAGGATGCCGTGGCCGATGCCGAAGAAGTCGCCGATGGGCACCTCCACGCTGGGCTGCGCCTCGCCGTCCCACCACATACGCAGGACGATCTGTCGAGCGAAGGCGGGCACCTGGCTGGCCATGGTCATCCAGATGTGCTTAATGCAGCCCGCGCCCTGGATGGCGGCGATGGGGCGCGTCTGGCCGGGGGCGAAATCCCAGTAGTCGGCGTTGCCGCCCGTGGGATCGTAGCTGGACAGGCGGCGGCGCCTGTACGCGCGCAGGCGGGGCAAATCGCCCAGGGATGTACCAGGTGGCTTCATCGTCACTCCTTACGATACGTGCGACGTGCGACGCACCTCGGAGGTGCGTCGCACGTTTTTAGGCCTCGATCATCTCGTTCAGGCGCTGGCGATAGTAGCGGAAATTATCCCAGGACACGTCCGGCGGGACGAGGTGATCCACGTAGGGGATGTATCCGCCTGTGCACAGCAGGGCCGGTACCCGCGCCGCCAGCTCGGTGTCAATAGCGGCGCGTCCGGCGGCGAGCTGTAGCTTGTCAATGCCGCCCAGGATCTGCAGGCGGGGGAAGGCCCGGCGCACGGCCACCACGTCCATGCCAGCGTTGACTTCGAAGGGATAGAGGCCGGTAACGCCACCCTCGATGAACAGCGGGAGCAGCGCCGAGCAGTTGCCGTCCGTGTCCACCAGGATGACCTTGACGCCGTGATCGTGCAAGAAGGCCGTCAGGCGCTGATAGTAGGGCAGCAGGAAGGTGCGGAAGAGGGCGGGCGAGATCAGCGGGCCGGCCTTGTAGCACATGTCCTCCCAAATGAGGGCCAGGTCCACGTCAATCAGCGGCAGCACCTGATCGTAGAGGGCGATAAAGAAGTTGGTGAGATCGTTGTTGATGTCCAGCAAGAACTGGGGGTCGTCGTAGTAGGCCAGGAGCAGGTTCTCCAGGCCCAGGAGCGCCCGCGGCGTGCCGAAGAAGCCCTGCCCGCCGCCGATGGCCAGCGGATAGTTGCGCTGCCTGGCCTGTTCTAGCCACGGCGCCGCGTCTACCACCCAGCGCTCGGCCGGCCGGGGCTGCAGGCGCTCGGCCTTGAGGCGCTCCCAATCGTCGCGGTTGTGCACCGGCCAGCCAACGAACTGCGGCAGGGAGCTTCTGTCCTTGGGCTCGCGACGCAGCACGCCATCCTCGTCCCGGCGCACCATCCAGTCACCGTGCTCCTCGACGATTTCCTCGGTGAAAACAGGGCAGAAGAGATTGCGGATGGGCACCCGCTGCAGGCCCGTGTCCAGGCCCAGGAGCGTGTGCACGTCGTCGTCGCGGGTGGAGTCAAATCCCGGCGCCCAGGCGAGCGCCTCGCCGCCCACCGAGCGGCCATACTCCCAATCGTCCGGGATGCCCGTGCGCCGCGGCAGGCCCTCGGCGTACCAGCGCCGTAACGCCCCACCCCAGTAGCCGAACTCCCATTTCAGGGTGCGATCGGCAGGCTCAAAGTGCATCACAGCTAGAAAGCGTTCTCGCGCATTCATGGGTAATACCTCCATGGGGGGAATCGGGGGAATCAGGGAAACGGGGAAGCAGGAAATCAGGGAATCGGGGAATCAGGCTTGCTAATGAGCCCTGATTCCCTGATCCCTGATTCCATGATCACCGGACCTCAATCAACTCCCTGCTGGCCTGATTTAGCCTCTCCGCCCCCGTCTCCGTGCAAACCACGATGTCTTCTATCCGCACGCCGAGCTGGCCCGGCAGGTAGATGCCTGGCTCCACGGAGAAGGTCATGCCGGGGGCCAGGGGCAGGGTGTTGCCGGCCACCATGTACGGCTCTTCGTGGCCGTCCAGGCCGATGCCGTGGCCGGTGCGATGCGTGAAGTAGTCGCCATACCCGGCCTGGACGATGATCTGCCGCGCCGCGGCGTCTACCTCCTGGCAGGGCACGCCCGGCCGCACGGCGCGGACGCCGGCCTCCTGCGCCGCCTGCACCACGGCGTAGACCTGGCGCAATTGGGCCGATGGCGGCCCCACCACCACGGTGCGGGTGATGTCGGCGTAGTAACCGTCACGGAAAGGCCCGCCGAAGTCCAGCACCACGGCATCCCCCGGCTGGAGGAGGCGGTCTCTGTTGGCGTGATGCGGGGAGGCGCCGTTGGGCCCGCTGGCGACGATTACAAAGTCCACTGCCTCACAGCCGCCCCGCCGCATGAGGGCCGCCATCTCCTCCCCCACCTCTCGCTCCGCGCG
>Ga0233423_10000768_pt1 | contig 16319 bp, 10 predicted proteins | sample Watercolumn_Mata_FD_180713 | JGI IMG/M metagenome (GOLD analysis project Ga0233423, IMG submission 180713) | Freshwater microbial communities from Lake Matano, South Sulawesi, Indonesia - Watercolumn_Matano_2014_112_MG | ecosystem: Environmental > Aquatic > Freshwater > Lake | place: Indonesia...
CGACCAATACAGAATTGCTCAAATCCACGTAATTCAGGAACCTGAAAATAAGTTTTGGCCACATCGCCTTCAGGTGTAAGAAAAATTTCTATTTTTCCATGCCCCTCAAGCCGTGTGATCGGATCTATGGTTACCCGTTTCAAGCTTTACCCCCTCTAAGAATAGAACCAGGAAGGCTTGTTTTATAAAACGTTCCTGCAACATCAGGAATTGCCTCAATTACGCTATCTACATGTGTCGGTATTTCGCTTTCATGGATATTCTTTGTACTGCTTATATCTATCATAGAACCAAGTGCCGCTATCATTTTAGCTCCCTGATCCAAAATTCCCTCCGGAGTTCCATAACACCCTATACATGGCATATTCACTTTGGGACACAAAGCACCGCAACCATCTCGTGTTGCAATACCCATGCATACAATCCCTTGCTCAAGCAAACACTTTTCTCGATCTGGAATAATCTCGTACGTTCTGTAGAACCTCGTAACACACTTTTCATCCTTTTTCCGGAGACATTCATCGCATACTGTAGTCGTTCCACCGCCTATCACACTTCCTTTCTCAGGAAGAGGCTTACCCGATAGAATTAAATCGATAACATTGATTATTTGGTGTGATTCTGGCGGACAACCGGGAATAATGTAGTCGACATATGTGACTTGTGATAGTGTTCGTACTTTATTATGGAATTCAGGAATAGTTATTTCGCCCTCAGATACTACTGTTCTACTCTGAGGAAGAACTCTCGAAGAATTCGATGTAGATGGATTGTTGAGGTAAACGGTCTTAAAAAGTTCATCACGCGTCGAAAGATTTGCCAATCCCGGAATACAACCTTCACTTGCGCAAGAACCAAACGCAATTAACAATTGCGACTTCCTCCTGAGGAGATGCGCCATTTCTTCGTTTTCGGCTGTTCGAATTGCACCATTGAACAATGTAATTGCTATGGCGCGATCTGGTAGTTTTTCGATGTCTACCTTTTTTGTATCAAGAAGACATGGACAAAACATAAAATCAAATGCGGCATCTACATCAAGTAATCGTTCGTGTATATTAGCTAAAGATATTTCACAGCCACCGCACGATGATGCCCAATACATACTGAGTTTTGGCTTTTGTGTCATGTCACTTCTATAACTGGCTTATATGAATATGGTTAGATATAAAGGACATAGATCTAACTATTAAAAGCACCCATATTCAATTTGTCTGGGGATTTCGGTTGGCACTCAGCAATCGCCCTCGTTCAGATTTTTGCCTATCGGCTTTTGGTGAAGGAAAGGAATCTGAGAAGTATAAATCTTGCCGGGAACCTGAATTTATTTTTAGATTCGATAAGAGTTCCAAAATTTTCTTACTTAACCGGGTAAGTTCACCAGTTGTGCGTGCTATCTCCTGTACACCATTTGATGTCTGTTGAGTAACAACGCTTATCGCTTGCAAATTCTTTGCAATCTCTTCACCCGTTGTTGATTGCTCCTCGCTTGTTGAAGCCATTTGAGCGACAACATCTACAACTGCACCACTGATATCTACAATTCCGTCTAGCATAATTCCAGCCTGCTCAGCCTGTTCAATTCCACTTTCAACTGCACCTATACCCTGCTCGAGATTTGATACTGCAGCTGCACTATCTTCTTGAATACGCTTTATCATCGATTCGATTTCCTTGGTCGCTTTTACTGTACGTTCAGCAAGTTTTCGAACTTCATCGGCAACTACAGCAAAACCACGACCATGCTCGCCTGCCCGGGCAGCCTCTATTGCTGCATTCAAAGCTAATAAATTTGTTTGGTCAGCTATATCATTTATGACAGTAACAATTTCTCCAATTTGACCACTTGAAGTTCCAAGTGAGAGGATCGATGTTGTGAAATTTTGAACCGAACTTCCGATATTTCGAACTGATTCGATAGTGTTCTTAACAGCTTCACCACCCTGATCAGCAGCATGTTTCGATTCACGAACAGTCTCTGCTAAGATAGCAGCATTTCGAGCGTTTTCTGTGATGGTATGAGAAATCTCATCCATTGCAGTAGCAACTTCAGCAGTCTGAGCACTTTGTTCCTCAGTTCCTGACGCCATTTCTTCGGTACTGGAGGCCATTTTCATTGTCGAAGTCGCCATTTCATTCATAGCACGCAATACTTCACTCATTATTGCGTTGATGTTTGTAACCATCGAATTGAAAGCTTGTCCTAATTTGCCAATCTCATCATCACCTTTGACTTGTATCTTCTTTGTAAAGTCCCCTTCTGCTAATCCTTCAGAAGAAATCAGTATTTCATTTAAAGGTTTATTAATCTTTTTTTCTACTATATTGAAAATGGATACAGCAATAAGTAGGAATGCAAGAAAGCCCAAACCAAACACAACTAACCAAAGATAGTTAGATAAAGTTTTTACTTCTTTTGTAGATCCCGAAACACCAAAGAGAGCTACCATTTCACCATTCATTTTGCCGGGGAATAGATCGCGACCATTTGAATTATGGCACATACGACATCCATCCTGTAACCGCGCTGGACTCAATGCGTAAAGACGAGTATCACCGTTCTCAGTAATCTCCTTAGTTATAACTTCAAGACTCCTGTTAGACTCAAACGCTCTACGTGCTTCATTAATAAGGGTTGTTTGGATGTTCCCATCAATTGAGCGCCCTTCTACAATCCTATGAAATATTAAACCTTTACTCCTGGCAAACTCGGCGGCCGATGAATGGATTGTAAAACGGGAAGTCATTGCCATCGTTACAAGCTGATCATGGAAGTTATCCGATCGAGTTCTTGTTTGTTGAATAATCCAAAAGCCTGAAAGGATAACAAGCAATGCAAATACAATAGCAATTGGTACAAATATCCTTAACCTCAAATCAAATTTTTTCATTTCGTTATTATCCCTTTTTGGAAGTGATAAGCTAAACTAGCGTAAAAATTATATGTATTGTTTAATTGAAATGCAACATACAGCTGATACAGATAACACAGAAAGACCGCTTTCCCTTTTTATTGCCTTTACTTCTCCTCATCTGTATATTGAAATTAAAGTAAAACGATTTTTATGAATTGACTATTTTTAATGATGAATTCTAGTGAATTGAACCCATCAACTTATATTTGACGCTCTTATAAAAAATAAAACAAAATGATCCTTCATCTATTAGATTCTCTAACCCTGGCAAAAGCACGAACGCTCTATCCACATTGTAGAAACGGGAGAATCCACTTAAACCATGCATCCGTGGGTCCACTTTCAACACGTGTTATCGAAGCTCTTAATTCACACCTCCAGGAAAGATCTTCCGGAGTTATAGAAACTTATCGTTCAGATGTTCAAACAGCTATTGACTGCAGGTTGTCTTTGCAAAAACTTATTAACGCTGAATCTCCAGACCGTATCGCATTTGTTACAAATACTTCAGACGGAATTAATATAATAGCGGGTGGATTACCTTGGAAATCGGGCGATCAAATCATCCTCAACGATATGGAATTCCCCGCAAATGTTTATCCTTACGTTCGCCTGCAAAGTCAAGGAGTAATCCTTAATATTCTGCAAAGCAAAGAGAATAAAATCACTCCTGAGATGATCGAACGTTCAATCTCTCCACGTACTCGTGTCGTCGCCATAAGTGCAGTCCAATTTCTTTCCGGTCATCGAACCGATTTAGAAACGATGGGAAAATTATGTCGAGATAAACATATATGGTTTGTTGTTGATGGTATTCAAGCGGTTGGTGCTATAAAAATCGATGTTCAGCAGATGTGCATTGACGCCTTTATCTCAGGTGGACAAAAATGGATGATGGCTCCATTGGGAACAGGATTCTTGTATCTTACGGAAGAGCTTCAGAATTCCATCAACCAGCATTCACTTGGATGGCTATCTGTAGAGGATCCTTGGAATTTCTTTGATTACAATCAGCCTTTGGCTTCCTCCGCTAAAAGATATGAAGGTGGAACCTTAAATTATCCGGGTATTATTGGAATGAAGCCAGCAATCGAAACACTACTCGAATTTGGTGTAGAATCAATTGAAAGTCATATTCTTGCACTTACACGAATTCTGATGGATCGACTCAAGAACCTGCATCATTTCAAGTTATACTCACCAGATTCAGATCAGGACCGTGCAGGAATAGTCACCGTAGAATTATCAGATCAAAAAATTCCATTATCCGTTCTTCAAGGGCTGGCTCAAAGAAATATTAATGTATCCCTACGTGAAGGAAAAATTCGGATCTCTCCGCATTTCTATAACTCACCTGAAGAAATTGAAATTACAATAGACGCTTTGGAAAAAGAGATAGAAAAGATAGTAAAATAGATCGAAGCGTACTTTTCTTTTTGACTTTTACGACGACAAACATAAAAAAAACCCCCGACCTAATTACAGTCGGGGATTGAGGCTATGCGTCGTATTTTAGGTGGGAACGACGCTTCTGAATAATAAAAAATGAATTCCACTTTGTCAAATATTCTTTACATCAAACCTCTACGTTTTAATAGCGGTTCAATAGAAGGCTTCTTGCCTCGAAATCGTTCGTATTGCTTCATCGCGTCATCAGCTGTGCATTTTGCTAATACGAATTCACGAAATGCTTTTGCAGTTGCTTGGTCGAAAAGTCCTTTTTCTTTGAACGCTTCGAATGCATCAGCATCCAGCACTTCTGCCCAAATGTAATAGTAATATCCTGCTGAATATCCTCCACTAAATATATGCAAGAAATATGTTGAACGGTACCGAGATACAATTTCTGGAATGAGTTGGATCTTTGCCAATGATTTCAACTCAAATGGATTTGTCTCCATTGGTTCTGTGCTTATAAGCATGTGCCAATCCAAATCTAAGTAACACGCAGCTAAGTATTCGACCGTAATAAATCCCTGGTTAAATTTTTTGCTTTTAGTGATTTTATCAACCAGATTTTGCGGAATTACCTCACCTGTTTTATAATGCATTGCATAGGTTTTTAGTACTTCAGGTTCAAACGCCCAATTCTCCATGATTTGAGATGGAAGTTCGACAAAGTCACCAGGTAATGAGAGACCTTTATATGACACGTTAGATAATAATGCCTGCAGAGCATGACCAAATTCGTGAAACAATGTTTCGACTTCATCTAAACTCAATAATGAAGGTTTATCCCCAACAGGACGTGAGAAATTCCCTACATTTGTTACAAGCGGAGTAACTATTTTCCCGTTTCGAATTTCTTGAGATCTAAATCCGCCACACCACGCTCCCGCTTGCTTTCCTGGACGTGGGAAGTAATCAGTATACAGCAATCCTATGTGTGTTCCATCATTTTCCTTTACCTCAAATACAGTAACTTCATCGGAATATGTTGGAATATCCTTCCGTTCAATAAACTGGAGGCCATACAATTTCGTTGCAAGATCAAATACTCCTTTTCTAACATTTTCCATCAAAAAATATGGGCGCAATTCATTTTCATCTAAATCATATTTTTCTTTGCGGACTTTTTCGGCATAATACCACCAGTCCCAAGGCTGAAGCTTAAACTTACCACCTTCCTTGTTGATGATTTCCTGCATTACATCTCGTTCTTTCTTGGCATTAGCCAGAGCAGGTTCCCAAAGTTTATTGAGGAAGTCATACACATTTTGCGGAGTCTTTGCCATATTTTTCTCGAGCGAAAAATCGGCAAATGTTTTATAACCTAAGATATTAGATCGTTCTACACGCAGTGCCGCCATTTTGGAGGCGATAACCTTGTTGTCAAATTCATTATTGTTATCTCCACGCATAATGTAAGCTTTAAACAATTTCTCTCTAAGATCCCGATTCTTCGCATATTGCAAAAATGGAATCATACTCGGTTTTTTGACTGTAAAAAGCCATTTGCCTGGCAAATTAGCCTTGGTCGCCGCTTCAGTAGCAGCTTCAATATTCGTTTGAGGTAATCCTGCCAGATCCTCTTTTTTATCGATGATTAATTTAAAGTTCATCGTTTCCTTTAACACATTCTCATCATACTTCAAGGAAAGAACTGATAATTCTTCATTAATTTTTCTGAATCGTTCCTTTTTATCATCCGGAAGATTAATACCTCCACGAATAAAATTCTTATAATAATCATCTAATAATTTTGATTGTTCTACGGTTAATCCGAGTTTCTCGCGCTGATCATAAATTGTTTTAATACGTTGGAAAAGTTTTTCATTCAGATAGATATCATCTTGATGTTTTGTAAGTAGTGGTGTGATATCATTTGCAATTTTCTGTATTTCATCATTGGTATTAGCTCCCTGAATACTAAAGAACACCGCACTCACTCTTCCTAGAAGATCGCCAGTTTGGTCCAACACTTCTACAGTGTTCTGGAATGTAGCTGGTTGAGCATTTGAGCAAATTGTTTGAATTTCCTTTTTCTGTTCTTCTATACCTCGCATAAAGGCGGGAATATAATGTTCGTTTTTTATCTGATCGAGCGGTGGAGCTTGAAATGGAGTTTTATACTCCAAAAAAAACGGATTATCGTTCATCTGTTGTCCTTGTTGTTGCGCGAATACATTTGTTAGAATACAAAACCATAAAGCAATAAAAAAAGTTGCTTTCATAAAACACCATCCTTATTTGATGAAGTTATAATCTGATTTAATCATATATATAATCTTCTGTCCGAATGATTGGCGGACAACTCATTAACTGTGATTTATTTTCCACCTACTGTCATTTCTGCTACTTTGATGGTCGGAGCTGAAATAGAATCCTTGAACTGTAGATCATTGCCGACCATTTGTATTCCCTGTAGAAGTTGTCCCAGATTCCCAGAAATTGTTATTTCAGCAACTGGATATGTCAACTCCCCTTTTTCTATCCACAATCCAAACGCTCCACGGGAAATATCTCCTGTCGTTGCTACAAGACCAAAACCGATAGTACCGGTGAGAAATAATCCCTTTTCTACCGATTTAATAATCTGTTCTGGAGTTGAAGTTCCAGCAGCAAGATAGAGATTATTCGGTCCTCCACTATTTCCAGTTGTTTTCATCCCTAATTTTTTACCTGCATAAGTATCGAGTAAGTAGTTCTTCAAAACTCCTTTCTCAACTACAACGGTTTTTCGCAAAGGTACTCCCTCGCCATCGAACAATTCGGTGCCAGGTCCTGCCGGTATCAATCCATCATCAAGTATCGTGACTAATTCATTTCCAACTTTCTCACCAATTTTACCAGCAAGGAAGGATTGTTTTAAATAAACACTTTTTCCATCTACACACGTTGCAAAGAAATTGAGTAACTCAGACGTCATCGGAGCCTCAAAAACTACTGGCACATTTTGCGATTCAATTTTCTTCCCACCGATTAATCTGGTTACTCGATGAATTGCTTTCTTCGCTATCACCTCGGGAGATTCCAGATTCGCTAAATGTACCGATGAATCCGACCATCCCTCATCGAACAGATTCTCACCTTCACCAGCTTGGAGATAGACTCCATTAGAACAATTTGTTCTTTTAAATGATCCACTGAATCCATTCGAGTTAGCAAGGAATCGTTCTCCAACGTATGTCCGAAATGTCGATCCGTATGATTTCTTCACTCTTCTATCGGCACGTGAAATTTCTTCAACCTCTTTCGCAGCAGCGATCTTCTTTTCGGGTGCCATCTCAACTATAGCAGGATCGTAAATTTTCAACGATGCGACGTCGATAGTCAATGGTTCTTTTTCTGGTAGTCCTGCAAGAGGATCGGCACTAGAAAGTTTTGCACGTTGAATTGCATTAAGAACCAATTTATTGAGGGTATCCTTAGAAAGATCAGATGAGCTTGCTCGCGCCATTTTTCCTTCCACAAAAACGCGTAGACCAAGATTTTTTGAAACTGCTTCTGTCAGTTTTTCTATCTCGCCTTCACGTACATCAACAGAAAAATTACTTCCCTGTCCGATTGTCACTTCCACCTGACTGGCACCGTTTTTCTTGGTAAAATCGACCAGTTCTTCAGCAGTTTTCAATAAATTAATCTCACTCATTTTCGACCTCCTACCGTCATCTGACGAATTTTCAAGGTTGGTGTTCCGGCAGTAACTGGAGCTGATTGACCATCCTTTCCACAGGTACCAAGGAAAAATCCGGTATCGTTGGCAATCATCTCAACTTCATTTAATATTTGAACATTAGTTCCAATAAGAGTAGCATTTTTTATTGGGCGTGTAATTTTACCATCTTCAATAAGATATCCCATATTCACTGAAAATGTGAATTTTCCCGTATCACTCACCTGACCACCCTGGTATGTTTCAGCATAAAATCCTTTTTTAACAGATTGAATTATTTCTTCCACCGAAGATTTTCCAGGAGCCAGCACAGTATTAGCCATCCGTGGAATTGGAACATGTTGATATGTTTGCCTGCGACCATGTCCATCCGGCTCCATATTCATTAATTTTGCTGATAAACGATCTTGCAGATAGCCGACCAATTTCCCGTTTTCTATTAGCATTTTTTTCTTGGGAATTGTTCCTTCGTCATCCACATTTAGACTACCGCGATATGTCGGAATCGTTGGATCATCATAAATTGTCACAATTGGATTTGCAACTTGTGTACCTAATTTATCCCACATGATTGAGGTTTTCTTTCGATTGGCATCTGCTTCCAACGGATGTCCGACAGCTTCATGTATCATGACGCCTGATTGACGACTTCCTAATACAACTGGTTGTTCGCCAGCGACAGGATCAACCGCAGATAGTAAATTGATTGCTTCCTCGGAAGCTTTTTTCCCAACGCTTTCTGGAGTCTCCACATTGGAAAAGAAATTCAAACCGAATCTTCCTCCCGCACTTTTATATCCTGTATTTCGAACTCCCTTATCTTCCGCCGTAGCGACCACAGTCATTCTCATTTGTGGACGTGCATCAGCAACAACAAGTCCTTCACTATTGATAATTGTGACATACTGAAGCTCATCCACCAAACCTGCCTGTACTTTGGTTATTCTTTTATCGAACGCTTGTGCCGCGGTATACCCCCTTTTTACTAAATCGACCTTTGTATTGAGTTTTACTTCACTCATCGGAAGGTTGAGGTCATATACGCTTAAATCAGATTTTTTTTCTACCAAGCCCGCAACTGAAACTTTAGAATTCCCAGAAGCGATGGCTGCAGCAGTCAGGGCTGTTTGCTTCATCTTCTCGAAAGAAAGATCATCTGTATAACCATAGCCTGTCTGCGCTCCCTTCAAAACACGTATTCCCACACCCAGCGAAATATTTTCCGAGGAGTCTTTAATAATATCTTCCTCCATCGATACCGAGTTTAATATTCTGTATTCAAAAAAAAGTTCCGAGAATTCTCCTCCACGTGAGAGAGCAATCTCGAGAATTTTTTTCATATTCTCCCTCGTAACGCCGAAGCGTTCTTCAAAAAAAGATGATGAAGGAGCTGGCAGTATGCCTTTGGCTAGTAGATCAAACCATAGACCTGAGGTCACGGTTGCAACTAATCCAAGACCGCTATGCCGAAGGAAATCTCTACGTTTAATTTCGACCATGCAAATACCTCCTATTTTATAAAATGATAACTTCCTTTAATATGTCGACACACAAATCATTAGGTATAATAAATCCATTTCTCGCTTATTTCCATCTACAATCGCTCAGCGGAACGGATATACTGTGAGCGGTATATGATAAGGGGATAAGAGATTTCATCATCTATGCACCTGGTTTAACGATAACACCTTTGTTTTTTCGACCATTAATTTTAGCCACAACAGGCTTATCAAATCGTAGATGACGGACATGTTTCAATTCCCTAAATGCCTTTTGAGACTTCAACCACTGCCAATCGATAAATCCGAGATTATGCGAAGCATTCACGGTGAAGTACCCTACACGAAACGAAGTAATATTTTGAAAGAAGTGAGATCCTTGTGAAGGAGTTACTTCGATATCCTTAAATCCGGCTTCGACGATAACCGCAGCACCTGAAATTTGATCCCAAGTCACAGGTATTCCAAGCCAAGTATCTAAACTTCCCCATCTTCCCATTCCTATTAGAACATAGGATCTATTCTCTGCTCTCAATTGCGAATTGATTTCACTTACTTCAAGGGCGGTCTCTGTACTTTTCGATCGCTCAAATCGATCTTCATCAACAACGACAATATCATATAAATCACCAATAGATCCATTACCTAACACCTGTTCACTCTGGCAAATTGAATTCTTTCTGTCAAATTGTTCAACATCGAGCTCTTCAAATTCCAGACTCATTACCAAAGGGCGGATTTGTAGCATTGCAAATTCTTTTGGTTTACCCTGTGGAGTATTCATATTTACAGCAAATTCAATTTCAACATGCGTTCCCATTCCCCAGGTGCCCATCTCAAGAATTAAATCCAGAACTTCCGGAAGAGGAAAGATTCTATGCTTTAAAACAGGAGCAAATGTTACAACCCTTTTTCCAAGACGCGAAACACCATCATAAACTACATCGTCTTCAGGAGAATATGTTGAGCCAACATAATATAGCGTGTTGTCCTTTTCTGCCGTTTCTAGATCATAATGTTTTATCATCACATCGGGTGTTTCATGATTCTCATGGCTGAAAGTGGACGAAAGATCAAGCGCAAGGTATTCCTGTTGAGCATTTCGTATTGTTTCTTTGGTGGAGAAGAATTGCAACATATGGCGGGGATATTTTGGGCAGAACCGAACTGAATTACGTCCTTCGACAACTGTATATCCTAATCCTAATGCTACCTGAACAATGCCATCCTCTGATTTTTGAGGTGGTACCGGATAAAAATTATACGATTTCGCTACTCCAGCAAATTCTGGATAAAAACGATCGTGATGTGAAGTTCCAACCATTCGCTGAATGATTACCGCCATCTTCTCCTCTTCTAATCGGTAAGGAGTGGCTTTCATATATTCTTTTGCACTCTGACTAAATGTTGAGGCGTATACCAATTTTATACTCTCCAATAATTCTTGTAACCTGATTGTTGGATCAGAATTATTATTGGGAATCATATATGTTTGATACACACCAGCAAATGGTTGATATTGAGAGTCTTCCAGCAAACTCGACGAACGGATAGCTAGTGGTTCATGGCATAATTCCAGAAAATCGATAAGTTTGAAGACTACTTCTGGCGGAAAGTACTCAGCTTCAGTAAATTTCTGGAGAAGCTCTTCATCACTAGTTTGCTGCAAAACGTACTTCTCGAAATGATTTTCTCTGAGAAATTTATCAAAGATGTCTGTCGCTATAACAACTGCAGATGGAACGGAGATCTCAACACCTTCAAACCGATCGCGCAAGTTGTAATCGTTAATAAGTGTATTAATGAATCCAAGACCCCGCGCTTTTCCGCCAACAGATCCACCACCAATACGAGCAAAGCTGTTTTGAGGATCGAACGTATCTTTTGAAAATTCAGTTATAACACCACGTTGTCTCGCTTCCTGGTAAAAGCGAAGTGCAGTAATGAGATCTTCACGCATGCTATCAATACTTGGAAAATCTTCAACTTTTTGCGGACGTAATTTATGCGCAAGCCAAAATTCTGTCCTTGCCTTCAACCAATTCGAAAAATGGTTTCGTTGCGCATGGAATTGAATGCTCTCCTCCGGTACTCGTTGGAGTTGCTCCTCCAACTGCTTGAGATTCGAGGCACGTCCTACTTCACGACCATCAGGCATACGGAATACGAAGTCCCCAAATCCAAAATGTGTCATTACAAAGTTGGTAAGGTCATGAAGGAGCGTTGGAGATCCTTTTTGGAGAATAGAAGCACCTATTTCAGCAGCTTTTTCCGACGCACTAACATTTCCAGATTGTAGAAGAATTGTGATATCCTCTTTCCTTTGCCGAACAGCTTCGGCAAATTTGAAACCTGCTTCAGAATCACCTACTCCTTGCCGTAAGAAATCTATATCCGAAATAATTCCAAGGACATAATCTTCATATTTTTCAAAATAAGACCAAGCTTCTTCATACGTTGAGCAAAGTATAATTTTCGGCCGAGCTCGCATCCGAAGAAATTTATGAGTGAGGTTTACTCCCTCGGAGATTAACCTTTGAGATTGGTTTAAAATTTGAGTGTACAACAATGGAAGATACGAAGAATAGAAGCTGACGTCGTCTTCGACAAGAATGATTACCTGAACACCAACCGCGGTTGTATCATCTAAAACATTTTTTTTGTCTTCGATATACTTGATTATCGCGACCAACAACCGGTAATCACCTTGCCAAATAAAGATTCGATCGAAGACCGAAGTGTCATAATTTGTGATAATTTCTTTCTTTTCCCGATTATCATACGCTAGCAGAATTATAGGAATCTGTACATCTGATAGTCGAACTGCCTGAGCGAAGCGTATCACATGCATATCTTCGATATGTAGAGTAGTGATGACTAGATCGAACTTTTCACCTGATTTCAATAGCTCAAGCGCTTCCTCACCACTTGTCACATGTGTAATTTCAGGGGGATGGCTAAGATTAAGAACTTGAAATTCTTGTCGGATAAGTTCATACAGCCTACCCTCTTCTTCAAAAAGATACTGGTCATATAAGCTTGCAATGAGCAAGATATCACGAACCTTGAAGTGCATAAGTTTCTGAAACGACTTTATGCGACTTCCATAGATATCTTCAACCGAGTATTTATTGAATCGATTCATACTGAAAAATGCTTAAATAAATTGATTATTCATAGAAACTTGTTTGATTTTAGAAAAAATAAAAATGGTACAACTACTTAATCCGTATACAGAAAATTCTTCAGAAGTTGTACCATTCAAAGATTGGAAAGAATATTAGATATCAACCATTAAACAAGTCCTTGTTCTAACATAGCATTAGCGACTTTTAAAAAGCCAGCTATATTTGCACCCATAACATAATTACCAGGATCACCAAAACGTTCAGCAGTATGAACACAGGTTTCGTGAATACTCTTCATAATTTGATGCAGACGTGCATCCACTTCTTCTTTAGGCCACGGTAGCCGCATGCTGTTTTGACTCATTTCGAGTCCTGAAGTAGCCACTCCACCGGCATTCGATGCTTTTCCAGGTGAAAAGAGAATCTTTGATGCATGAAAAACCTTAAAACCAGATATGGTTGTCGGCATATTCGCCCCTTCACACACGCAAACACAACCATTCTTAACTAGCTCTTTTGCGTCGTTTTCATCAAGTTCGTTTTGAGTCGCGCACGGTAAAGCAATATCTACTTTTATACTCCATGGACGTTTGCCGGCATGGAATTGAACCTTATATTTTTCGGCGTATGGTTTTACTTCATCTTTAGCGCTTGAACGCATTTGTAACATGTAATCAATCTTCTCTCCCCTAATCCCGTCAGGATCATAAATAAATCCATCCGGTCCGGATAATGTCACAACAGTGCCGCCCATTTGATTAACCTTAGTCACAACACCCCAGGCAACGTTTCCAAAACCTGAAACTGCTACCTTCTTTCCATCAATATTCATCTTTTTCGTCTTGAGCATTTCTTCCGTGAAATACACAACGCCAAATCCAGTTGCTTCCGGCCGTATGAGCGATCCACCCCAATTCAATCCTTTTCCTGTTAGAACACCGGTAAACTCCTTTGTAAGTCGTTTATATTGACCAAATAAATATCCAATTTCTCTGCCTCCGACGCCGATATCACCAGCAGGTACATCCGCATCTGGACCGATGTGTCTGAAAAGCTCTGTCATAAAACTTTGGCAAAAACGCATTACCTCATTATCGCTTTTACCTTTGGGATCAAAATCCGATCCACCTTTTCCTCCACCCATTGGTAAAGTTGTTAGACTATTTTTAAACACTTGTTCAAAGGCAAGAAATTTTAGGATTCCAAGTGTTACAGAAGGGTGAAATCTTAATCCACCCTTATATGGACCTATGGCACTATTCATCTGAACTCGAAATCCTCGATTGATATGAGTCTCGCCTTGATCGTCCATCCAAGGAACACGAAAGATGATAGTTCTCTCTGGCTCAACCATCCGTTCGAGTATTTTTGCTGCCGCATATTCAGGGTGACGTGCAAAAACCGGTTCTAACGATTCGCATACTTCTTCTACCGCCTGATGAAATTCTGGTTCATTCGGATTCTTCGTCTTGACGTGTGTAATAATTTTATTTATGTAGTCCGACATATATACACCTATTTATTAAATAATTGATCCAATCTACTTTCGATGGACACTACAATTGTTTTCTCTGGAGAAAGGAATGGAAAACTATGGATTGGATTAAACGCAAAATCTTTTTTTTGATATTATTACTTATGCGTTATTTTTAGTGGTGGTTAATATAAAGCTTTTTCATCAAAAAGCCAGAAACAGAAATTGGGCTGTCTTGACTATTCTTTTCTTAAATAAATGACGGATTTACTCATTTTAGACGGTTTCTCACAAAATGAACATATAAAAAAACGTCGGACGAATACTGCACATCCGACGTTCTATTGTGATCTAATACAAAAATTCTAACTAAACTTTTACAGCATTCTTCTTCCTTAGTTGAACAGCATACTCAGCAAATTCGAATAATCCAAAAAGAACGAATGTATAAATCATATCTCCTGCTATTGTATTTCGGAAAAATGGAATTGCCATCGTATAACATTCAATGAGCCCTTGCCAAGACTTTTCGTAAGCCCATCCACCTCCGGTGAGCCAAACTCCAAAATTTGTAATCAAAAAGAAAAGCAACGAACTAAGAAGAGTTGTGCCAAGTATAGGAACCAGTTTCTTATGCGATTTTAGCCAGAGACCAAGAAGGCCGATCACCACAAAACTACCATAAACAAATAAAATCGTATTATGGAATCCAATAGCCCAATCGCTGATAAAAAGTGCAGCAAGCGGTATGATTAGGGCGAATCGTTTATTCAAATAGACACCACCTGCAAGAGCCATCGCAGCAATGGGTGTAAAATTTACAGGATGTGGTATAATTCGAGAAAATGCAGCAGCAAGTATCAGAATAGTACCAATAACAATATTACGCATAAATCCTCCAGATATTTTAATATGTGAAAATACAAGATTTTCTTTTTTGAACCAAATCAATATTGAACACCTATTGTACACCGAAACGTCCTACCAGGCATTGGATAATCCTTTATAACTTGATAATCGGTATCGAAAACATTGCTCGCTTCGACACGAAAATTTAACTTAAGACCGTCATATTGGAAATCGGTGGAAATATTCATATCCAGAAGCGAGTATGCAGGCAAAGACATAGATTCGTCTTCTACAATAAAACGTTCAGAAGTAAATGTATGTGTAATATTTAATTGCACATCAAAAATTCGCATCGAACCGCCAAAGGCTAAAACAAACCGAGGAATGTAAAGTAATTGTTTATTATTAGCGGAATCTCCCGAACCTGTTTTTCGAATAGCATTATTATATGTGAAATCGGTAAAGAGATGAAGCAAACTTTTTGATAATCGGAAATCATATCGGCCTTCAATTCCCTGGCTTTGTGTTTGCATTATATTTACGGGAAAGAAAAATACATTGGGCAGAATTCTTTCTTTCGTATCGATATCAAAATATTCCACTGATGCTTGATGTACTTTTAAATTATCAAAAGCAGTTTCAATGCCCATATCGAAACAAATAGAATGTTCTGGTTTCAAAGCTGAATTTCCGAGCCATGGATCGTACAGATCGTTAAATGTAGGCATCCGGAAATTTCTACCATAACTTGAACGTATCCGTGTGTCGAATTCTTTAAGCAACCGGATATTGATACCTATCTTCGGTGAGAAAGCTGTTTGCCCTTCAGATAATTTATCGTATCGTATTGTTTGATAAAAAGAAAATCTGTCGAGATGAGGCGATTCTTGTTGAAGCAAGAGTTCATTCGACACATATATTGATCGCTGTATGCGTTTAATTAGTATTCCTGTAAGCATCCCATCAAGAGAGCCCTCGATATATTCGCATCCTGCAATGATTCTATCCCAATTGCTTACAATCCATTGCATTTGAGGATTGACACTTACCAATATTGATTTTGTGTAATACGAATACTGTAGATTAGTAAATGTGATATTTTGAAGATTATAATAAAGACCCGAATTCAGGTTGAAAATGAATTTTTCTAAATGACTATCCTGCAAGGATAATGATGTACTTACAGCATCATCATTTTGACGTCCCTGGGATGGATAACTTAATGATCCTGGAAAGCCCTGATCTGATTTTACCCGCTGCAATGAAAATAGAATATTAGATTTCTCATCGTAGTTGTATCGACTTTTTAAATAGATCTGTGTTCGCTTGAAATCTGCA
>Ga0233423_10000769_pt1 | contig 16311 bp, 9 predicted proteins | sample Watercolumn_Mata_FD_180713 | JGI IMG/M metagenome (GOLD analysis project Ga0233423, IMG submission 180713) | Freshwater microbial communities from Lake Matano, South Sulawesi, Indonesia - Watercolumn_Matano_2014_112_MG | ecosystem: Environmental > Aquatic > Freshwater > Lake | place: Indonesia...
TCAGCCGTCATCAGGGAATAGGGGTTGAGATAGCGCGAGAATGTGCCGAGGGCATTCCTGCCGCATGCCTTGATTTCCGTTTCCGTAATGAACGGATCCCCGGAACTGGTCAGCTCGGGCTCCGTGGCGTCCATCCAGAATGCATCCACGCCGATGGAGAACAATCCCTTGTTCAAATGCTTCCAGTAGATGTTCCGGGCCTCTTCACTGTACGCATCATACAGCTTTCCGCCCGACCAGTGCAGTTTGTTGAAAACGAGTCCCCCGGATTTCAATTCCGTATACAGATCCGTGCTCACCCCGACGGCTGGCCAGATGGAATTCATGAGGCGGAGATGATAAACGCTGTGCAGGCTGTCGATCATGGTCTTGGGATCCGGGTACCGGTCCGTAGTCCAGACCATGCCGCTCCAGTTTTCATTCCCGCCCCAGTACTGCCAGTCCTGCACCAGCGCGTCGACCGGGATGCGCCGGTCGCGGAATTCCTTCGCCGTGTCGAGCAGTTCCCTGCGCGTCCTGTAGCGCTCCTTGCTCTGCCAGTAGCCGTAGGCCCATTTGGGGAACAGCGGGGCCGTGCCCGTGGCCCTCCTGTATCCTGCGATGACGCCGTCCATGTTTTCGCCGGAAATGAAGAGATAATCGATCCGGTCCGCGGCCTCGGACTGGAAGGACATGCAGTCCGGCCCGTCATGAAAACGCGTTTTCGAATAATTGTCCCAGAGGATGCCGTAATTCCGGGTGGAAACCAGAAACGGGTTCACGGCCGTGCGGTTCGCCTGCACGAGCAGGACGTCCCGGCCCCGCCAGTTCATGATCCCGTCCTGAAACTGGCCCAGGCCGTACAGGCCTTCTCCCGGAGAGATGGAAAATTTCTGCGTGATCCGGAATGACTTTTCCCCCTGCACCGTGTCCAGAGCAAATGACCCCGGATCCTGTGCCAGGGCCTGCAGGGCCAGGCCGGCGCTGTCGTAAAAAGCGATTGCGCCGTCGAGCAGGGAGATGCGCACCCTCAGCCTTTCCGTGTGGATGACGGCAAAACCGTTTCCCTGTTCGAGATCCCAGGAGAGAGGTCTCTTCGCAGCGTTCACGACCAGGCTGGGATGGACTTCAAACGAAGGACCGGGAGAGTTCGCGATGCGGATCACGGCGGGATCCAGGACCTGTACCTTCAGCCGGGTGCCTTTGACCGGGATGATGATGCCGTCTCGCGTCCTCTGCAGGTCCGTATCGGCGGCACAGGAGAGAAACAGCATTCCGGCCGGGAGGCAGTTTAAAAGAAGCCGGATCCCGCTTTTTTTCGCAATCTGCATCTGCCTCCCATCCGCATGGCCGCCCGGCATTTCCCGGGAACCAGACTTTTTCCTTTCGCCGGAATACCTGTTGAAAATGGCTGCAATTGTATATAAATTTAAGGAAATTTAATCTTAAAACAAAGGAAATGACATGCCGGACAAAGCGGAAGGCCTGATGTCCATCGCCGGGGCCGTGATTCTGATCCTGGTGGCTCTGGCGGCCGGAGAAAAATTTGCAGTTGCGCTCGGAGTTCTGTTCATGGTCATCTACGGCGTAAAAAAATTGGGGAAGAAAAAAAAATAGAACAAGGGCCGGTAAACCGCCTCTCCTATTTTACGCCCGGCGCGCCTGTCGTTGCACAGGACAGCCGTCTCTGCGGAACGCTGCGGCAAGGGCAAAAAAACGCATTCGGCGGCCGGTTAACGGCTGATTAACAGTTTTACTACCGATGATCGCTCCAGGGCTTTGTCCTGGGGCGCAGTCTTCAGGAGGGTTTTACCCTTCTGTCAGGGGATTTTCATGTCGGGGCTCAGCCCCGATGGAGTTGGCCTCAGGTTAAGAACCCTGAAGCCAAAATGTTTGCCGGATCCGCCCCGGCCTTCCAGGCTTCGCAGGCTCCAAAACCCGGTGCGGCCTAATGGCTGCCTGGCCCGTGAAGCCGTGGATGGTTCAAGCGGAATCCAACAGAGCCTCGTTGAAGTTCCCCAACGCAAGTATCTGGGGATGCGGGCGCTGTCAGATTCCACGAAGGGCTATAAAATCCTCCCGTAATACGGCGCTCCGGGCCCTCCCATGTCTACCCGGACGAGATTCCACTCACTCCCCCCGAGTATCATGTAAAAGGCGTTCCCTGTGCCCCACTCGATTTGAACCGGATAGGTGGGCAGGATGGACTTGTAAAGCACATCCTGGGCGCCTCCGGTCCCCAGCATGAAGAAGGGATCGGCATTGTCCGTGGCCACGATCATCGTCCCGTCCGCAGAAAAGGTGATGTCCTTGACTGCGGATGCGGCATATGCGCCGGTCGCCGACCAGTCAAGCACAAGTTCGCGCGGCCCGATATTTCCCGCATTGTCCAAAATGGCATGCCGCCAGATTCCCACCGCCGGATCGCCTGCCGCAGGAGAGGCCAGGATGACCGCCAGATATACGAAACCCCCGAAAACCCGCACGCTGGTGATGTTGTCCATGGTGTAAAGGCCTGGCGCAGGTTTCTCGGTCAAATCGGATGTGACGATGATCAGGTCCGTCTTGCTTCCGCCGGCATAAAAGGTGCCGTTGCCGTCGAAATCCCCGTATGCGACATTTTTGGCCACTTTTTTCCACAGGGATTCCACGGGCGGGCTGGCGGTCAGGTCCAGCTGGTTGACGCTGCGGTTTCTGTAGAGCAGGATGATCCTCGGATTTCCGCCGGCTCTGGTCCATTTGGCATCCGTCACCACGCGCTCCGTTTGGGCCAGGAGTTCAGTCCGGGTCCCGTCCGTCAAGATTTGATAAGCCGTGCGCGGGCTGTTCTGGAAAACATAGAGATTGCCGTCCGCATCCACGGTCACTTCGTTGAGCTGCAGGTTTTCGAGGAATCCCCCCACCCTTTCCCAAACCGCGGTCACGGCGTAGGGGCCGAATGTCGCTGGCGAGGCTGCGTTGCGGGGCACCACCTTGACCGTGCAGCTGTCCGTGATCAGATCCGGCCTGCGCACAACGATGGATGTGGCGCCCGCTGTCACCAGCTCCGCGGCCGTGTTGTCGAAATAGACCCAGTTCTCTTCGTTGCCCGGCCCGAAGTTTTCTCCCTGCAGGGTGATCGTGTTCGCGCCGGGCAGCGCCGCATCCCGGGGGAGGATCTGCGTGATGACGGGCGCAGCCGGAGCGTCGAACGGATCGTTCCAGAGGGGTTTCGCGACCTTGAATTCGCAGCCGCTCATGAGCGCGGCGGCGGTCATGAAGGCGATGAAAAACCGATTTTTTTTCATGGAAAGCTCCTTCTCATTGGCGGGCGCTCCTTAAAACCGGATGCGCGCAGTCATCCGCTGTACCAGGTCGAACACGCCGAACGGCGTATAGGCGTAATCGAACGTCAATCCATAACGCGTCATCCCGATCCCGAACGAGAGTCCGCTCTCGTCGGTGCTGGAGATGTATCCCAGGCGCAGCGACAGCAGGTTCATGAGCCTGTAATCCGCCCCCACCTTGATCTGCTCCGGATGATCCCGGTGATGGCATGCATCCACGCTGACGATCAGGGACTGCTGGAAGGGTTGCTGCTCCCAGAAATCCATGATGTCCATGGAAATCCCCAGGGTGAAGAGCAGGGGTAGCTGGAACCCTTCCTCCACGTACTTGATCTCCTTGGAGAAATTGCGCACCGACATGCCGAAAACGAGGCTCTTGATGCCTGTCTTGAACTGCGTGCCGAAATCGAATGAAAACGGCTTGAGCTCGTTGACCGCCTTCTGTTCCGTGGTGTCCAGCCGGGTCTGTCCCAGGCTGTCCGAAACCACTGCGATGCGGGGCACGATACTCTCTCCCAGGTCCTGATGAACCCATCTGACCTGGCCGCCTACACTGAAACGATCCGTCAGGCTTTTTGCGTACCCGGCGCCTATTGCCAGGGCTGTCAGACGGAATTTCCCCGTATCCCGGTATCCCATTTCCGAGCTCTTGTCTACACGCGTGCCGAGGAAATCCCCGTAGTCCACGCTGTGCACGCTGAATCCCAGTACTCCCCATCTGCCCCCGGCCGGCGAAACAGCCATGCTCAGCGTGTTGTGCCGGATGTCTGCGATCCATTCGTTCGTGCTTGCCGATGCCTCCAGCAGGCATCCCAGGCTCGCCATGCCGGCAGGGTTGAAAAACAGGGCGCTTGACCCTGCCTCGAGGCTCGTCATGGCCTCCGCCATGCCGCTGGCGCGCGCATCCGAGACCACGCTCAGGAAATGAAATCCCGCCTGGGCCAGCTTGTCGTTTTCGGCATGAACCGCCGGACCGGCCAGCAACGGCAGGACGGAGAGTATCCCGATCAATGCTCTTTTCATGTTTCGATTCTCCTTGCCTTGTTGATCATCCATCGTCACCGGAACCCCGTGTGTTTCTGCAGCGCCTAACGGATGATGATGAATTTCCGGCTGATGGACTCTCCCTTGCGGAACACCCTCTCCCCCTTGCGGTACAGGAGGTCGTTCTTCTGGTAAATCCGGTTCCCGTCCTCGTCGAACATGTCATGCCATGCGTAGTTGTCCTCGTCCGCGTACAGGTCGTCCGGCACTTCCACATAGAGGATGTAGATGCCGCTCACCACAATCTGGCCTGAACGCGTCATGCTGTCCCAAAGCTCGTCGCCCGCCCCATTGTCATGGTCCTTTTCCCAGATCAGGTCCCCGCGTTCCGTGAAAATCTTCAGACTGCAGAATTTCGGCAGGCCGTAAAACGCGATCCGGTCGTACTGGGACTCGGTGCCGAACTGGTAAAGGCGGGAGCGGAGGTCATAGGGATTCGGAATGACGCGCACCTGGTTCAGGAAGGACTCGGCCTGGCGCAGCAGATGGGCCGGCTTGCTGGTGAGGGTCCAGAACAGGCTGCTGGTCAGGGTCTTGCCGGTCTGTGTCCCGTCATCCTTGGACAGGATGTAATAGTAATAGTCGAATCCGCGTACGGCGGATGTGTCGTCAAATGCATGAACGGCATCGGCCGCCCCGCATTCAAAGAGCTTTTCGTAAACCGACTTCGGACTCAGGACCGTTCCGCTCGCCCGGTAAATCACGTATCCGCCGAAATGCGGATCCGAGGCTGCGTTGTCGTCCCAGGAGAGCTGGATGCGGTCGCCGCCGGAACGGACCTCGAAACGGCCCGGCGGATCCGGAGCCCGCGGAATCTGATATCCGGAATTATAATTCTCTAATGCGCTCCTGTAAACCTTCAGCACGGAATCCCTTCCCGTAAACACCCAGGCCTTTTTGTACGCATCGTGATCCGTAGTCAAGGATCCGTCCGGCATGACAAGCGCCGGGTTGCCCGTCTGCCTCCACCATTGCAGCCAGTTCCAGCCGACTTCGCGGTTCTTTTCGCGGTTGATGCCCGAAGACGCTTCAGCAAAAATGATTCGGACGCTGTCTCCGGGTGCCATCGTGTAGGGGCCGTAACCCTGCCCCTGACTCGTGCCTCCGCCTGCCTGCCGCTTGGCGTCCGAGAGGTTGATGGCATAGTCGTCGCCGATCAGCTCGTCATGCGCCTGCGGCGGATGGCCCTCGCTCATGATTTCATACCGGATGTTCATGTAATCGACCTTGTACTGGCTGACGTTCGCGCTCATGCCAACAGCGTCGCCGTCAGAGGCGATGTACCAGGTGGTGCCGGGCTGGGCTGCATCGTCTGCCGGGTTTGAAGGACTTCTGTCCGCATGCAGGGTGACGCAGCCGGCGAACTTGGCTGAAGCCATCACACCGTCCTCGCTGTCATTGGGGCCTCCCCAGTCTTCTTCATACAGGAGGTTCAGGCGGTCGGTGCTCGGCCCGTAATAGGAATAGAATCCCCTCATCCGGTATAGCGGAGAAGACGGATCGTTGAAATCCGCTCCTGCCGGATCCGTTCCGAACGCATGGTTGAGCGTGCTTTCGCCCCACGCGGAGCTGAAGGCCCCCCAGTTTCCCTCAGGTGTCGAAGCATCCCCGTAAGATTCACCTGCAAACGCGAACCGGTACACGAAGTAAAACCAGACGTCCTGCAGGGTCTGCTCATGCACCGTCCCGTCCCTGTCCACAATACCGGTGTTTTTGAACACATAGTCATGAATGAAATAGTCATCCTGGTCGGACTGGGTGAAGCAAAGGACTTTCTTTGTCACCGAGACTCCGATCGAGGTATTGAACCGGACGAGCACCATGCGGTCCGCAGGCAAGTTTTCGTCCAGGCTGTCGAGTACGTCGTATGTGTCCAGCACAGTGGCCAGCTGGTCGTCCACGGAAACCATGGGATGATAGTTGCGGCCGATCAGCTTGATTTCCTTCTCGAAAATCATGTTGACCCGTTCGTCCGTGTTCCTCGGGCCTGAGCCGATCACCTTGACGCTCAGTTCGTCCCCCATCCGGGTGTCGTAGAAGTTCCTCGCCCCGATCCACAATCCCTTCTGCCTCAGCAGGTTCTGCTCGATCCCGTATTGGGCAGGCCAGGAAAGAAAATTGAGATTGTACGTCGGCCATTCCCCTTCGTATTCCGCGCCCACCTCGTTGATGAAGGACTGCAACTGGCTGACGCGCAGCCATCTGATCTCCTGGGAGAAGCCGGCGCCGGCGAAGGCGGCCGTCAGCAATCCCGCCATCCAGAGCAGGATGCCGTTCCCAGGCCGTTTTTTTCTTCTATCCATGAGCAACCTCTGTTTTTTTGTCAACGGGTGAGATCGAAGGACAACCGGGCGCCGAAATAGATGTTCCTGGGATTCAGGAACCAGAACGTGGAGGCGTTCGGCATGTCGATGTAGGCCTTGTCCTTCAGAACCTGGTCGATCCGCTTCTGGTCCACTTCGGACCATTCTCCTGCCGTATATTGAAAATATTTCCCGGTCGTCCCTTCGAAGTAAATCGCCCTCTCCTTGCCTGTTTTCGTCCTGTCGATCACGCCCTGGTATTCCATGGGCTGGAATTCCACGCCGGGTTTCCTGTAATCCCCGACCCTGTCGTTACCCGGGATGTTGTCGTAGGCCTCATTTTGCGGGAGATGCAGCGACATCATGTAATCCCTGTTGTAGATGTCCCACAGCCGAAGAGCATTGAAAACATTGGTCATGTCCATCAGGAGCTGGAGTCTGACCTTGCCGATGTCGAGGGTTTTTGTCAGCCGCAGCGTCGCGTCGAAATAGTCCACGGTTTTCACATTATATGCAATGGAGGCGATATTGGCGGGATTCCAGGTCACCCAGTTGCTCGCCTGCCAGTTGAGAAGCACGTTCAACATCCAGTTCCCCAGGGGTTTGCAGCCCAGCAGGGCGGGGCCGAAATTGTCCGGCGTGTACAGGCTGACGTTCGCCCGCGCGTACGGCCTGGGGATGGGGCGGTCCTGGTACATGTTGACCGTGGCCTCGTCGTACTTCTTCTGCTCCGACGGGTCCTCGTAACGCCTCGCGCTGCCGAAATGGCCCGAGGTGCTGACCTGGTAGGTGTAGTTGGCGAAACCGGACCACCAGCGGCCCGTGCTTTTCCGCAGGGTCAGTTCGAAGCCGCGAATGTCCTCGTACCGGTTGCTCGTGGTCAGGCCGTAGGAATACCCGGCCACGGAATTGTAAGTCGTATAGTCCTGCTGGTCCGAGATGTCCTTGTAGAAAGCAGTGGCCTGCAGCAGGAAGTCGCGGGAGATCAGATGGTCGTAACCCAGCTCGTAGGAGATGGTCTTGGCCAGCATCAGGTTGGGATCCCCGATGCTTGTCAGGGTCCGCTCCTGGTTGCGCTGCACCCGGAAAAGCGTTTCGTACTGCGGCATCTGCTTGAAATGGCCGTAGTTGAAGAAAAGCTTGGAGTTTTCCGTGATGGGATGCGAAATTCCCAGCCTGGGGCTGAGCTGCCACTGGGGCCTGGAGGATTTCATCTCATAGCTGTTGGCAGGCTTGTATTTCGATGAATAGAAGGTATTGTCGTATTCCTCCACGTCCCACCAGTCGGTCCGTGAATCGCTGTAATCGAGGCGCAGGCCCGCGTTCATGGTGAAGCCCTGGGCCTCGAGCTTGTCCTGCAGGTACAGGGCGCTACGCACCGGGAAAACACGCATCTGGACGCGGTTGGCGTATGTCTTCCCGGCAGTCGCGGATGCGATCGCCCCGTAGTCGAAATCCAGGTCGCTGTACACGAATTCGACGCCCGCCTTGACCAGGTTGCTGTAATTGACCTGGCTGGTGTAGTCCGCCTTCAGGGTCGTGGAGTTGACGGTCGTGAAATCGCGCGCCTTGGCCACATGCGATCCGCCGGTCACGATCACGCCCTGGGTTTCGTACGGCCAGTATCCGAAGGGATTGCTGTCCTCGAAATATCCCGGGACCACTTCCGTCAATTTCGACGTATCCCGCCCGGCTGTCGGCCTCACATTGTAGGAGCGCCTGAAATGCTCCACGGACACTTCATAGAAGGTCTTCGGGCTGAGCGTATGGGTCAGCTTGGCCGAGTAGGATTGATGGCCGATGTCCGCCAGGCAGAAATTGTAATCCGAAAACATGTTGACCAGGTCCACGGTGCTCGCGACATTCGCCGCCACGCCGGCAATTTCATTCGGATAGCGCGGGTAATAATAGGTCCCGGTCGCATCCCAGTTGTGTCGCAGGGTGAACTGTTTGCCGGAAAGGGCGGACAGGCGCAGTTTCATGGATTGCGAGATGTCCGAGTTCATCTGGACGGTCCAGTCGTAATCGCTGTAGTCGGGCCTGGAAAGCGGCCACACCAGCATCTCCCTGTGCCTGCGGTAGGACGTGAAAAACCGGAGGTTGCCGAGGGATTTCCCGATCACGGGCATCAGTCCGCCGATCCCGGCATCGATGTCGTAATCCGGCTGGTTGTTGGGCTGCTCCCTGCGGACCTCGTACTCGAATGCGCGCTGAGCCGCTGCCGGGGTCAGATCGTTGTCCGGATTGTTGTCCGTGTTCAGCACCCGGGAGATCTCGTTCCATCCGACGAATTCGGGGTACTGGCGCCGGGTATATTCATCCCAGGCTCCTGTCCCAGTCCAGCAGACATCCTCGTCGAAAAACGGCCTGAGCACATAGGAATTCGGATCGTGCACGTCCAGGATCCCTTCTCCCCTCCAATACTTCGGCGCAGGCGGGCTGATCCGCGCCTCGATGCTTCCGAAATAGCCCTGTTTGCTCCCCTCCTTGGTGACCACGTTCACGATGCCGGACTGGACCTGGCCGTATTCCGCGTTGAACCCGCCGCGTTCGACCTGGACTTCCTTCACCGCGCTCAGAGCCAGCTTGGTGACAGGCTGGTTGTTGCGGGGATCCCGCAGTGTCACTCCGTCCATGAGGAACAGGGCCTCGTTGGCGTCGCCACCGCGGATGTTGATGCCCTGTATGCCGGCCTGCATGCCGAGCACGCCTTCCACGTTGCTGACGGGCAGCTCCTGCACTTCCTTGTCCGAAACAGAGACCACGCTCGTCGCCACGTCCACCTTGATGGGATTTTTATCTGCCACCACGACCACGACCTCTCCCTCCACCGCCTGCATGGCCATGGAAAAATCGGCCCTGGAGGTCTGGTCGATCTGCACGCGGACGTCATTCATGGTCATCCAGGTGTATCCCATCATCTTGACCTGTACGGAATAGGATCCGGGCGGGACATGCAGTATCGTGTACTGACCGTTGAGGTCTGCAGCTGCGCCGAGCTCGGTTTCGAGCACGACCACGTTCGCGCCCACCAGCGGCTCCCCGGTTTCCCTGTCGATCACCCTGCCTGCGATCTTGCCTGTCGTACCGGCCCGCACGGAACCTGCGGCAAGGATCACGGACAAGGCGAGCAACGCGGCTCTCGATAAAAACACTCTCATCTTGCCCTCCTGAAGTGTGTATGCATTTAAATATATGTTTTAAATGAGATTGAAAATCTCAAAATCTATCGCATTGACAAGAAAAGCCAGATAAAGACAGCCACGACCAGCGTGCCCATCAATATCTCGAGACACAGAGCAATCTGGTATTTTCTGTTTTTTGAGAGCTTCAACATAGACACATCTTGACCCTGGTTGCGAAAATATATCGAATATTTCCGTACCAAGCATAGTAATTATGTTTCATTGATGGGTATTGAGGTTTCATCCAGCGGATTCCGGCGCCGGTCCGGCCGGCTTCGCATGCCTTGCGAACTCGAGCGGCGTAAGTCCGTAATGCTGCCGGAAACACCTGCAGAAATAGGAAGGATCCCTGAACCCGACCCGGTAGGCAATCTCGGATATGGTCAGACGGCTTTTTGTGATGAGCTGGGCAGACCTCTTGAGCCTGAAGTCTCGTATCAGATCATTCGGGGTCATGCCTGTGACGGACTTGATTCTCCGGTAAAGCTGGACACGGCTCAGGCCCACTTCAGAGCCGAGCCGGCTCACGCTGAAATCCGGATCCTGGGCAAGTTTCTCAAGGCAGGCCAGCACCCTGTTCAAAAAACGCTCATCTTCGGAAGTGATGGGGATATTCCGGGGTTGCAGATAAATCTCATGGCTGAAATGTTCGCGCAACACCCTTCGGGATTCCATCAGATTCAGGACGCGGCTGTGCAGAACCAGGCGGTCGAACGGCTTCTCGATGTAATCGTCCGCCCCCAGGTCGAATCCTTGGATATGGCTTTTTTCTCCTGCCTGGGAGGTCAAAAGAATCAAGGGGACATGGGCCGTTTTTTCATTCCGCTTGACCGCTGAGCAAAGCGCGAACCCGTCCATCTTGGGCATGCGTACATCGCTGATGATGAGATCCGGCATGTATTTGACCGCGCTCTCCAGGGCGGACTGTCCGTCATACGCTTCGATAACCCTGAAATCAGACTCCAATTCCTCTTTCAGAAAATTGATGAAATCCAGATCGTCGTCCGCGATGAGGATGAGCGGGGTACCCGGCAGTGCCGGCTCTTTGCGTTCATCCGCAGGCTTTTCGCCGGAAAAGTTTTTTCCGCATTCCTCCTCCCTTTTGCCTGCAGCGACTTCCCCCTCAGGCTCTGCAGTCAGGGGGATTTTCACCGTGAAACAGGACCCGGCGCCCTCTTTGCTCGCCACTTCCAAGGAACCCCCGTGAAGCGCCATCATCTCCTTGGCGAAAGAAAGGCCCAATCCTGTACCCGGCCTGGAATCCGGGCCGCTCCTTTCAACCCGGACAAAGGGGTCGAAAATCTTGTCCAGGTATTCCTCCGGTATGCCGATGCCGTTGTCCTCGATGCGCACAGCGAGGAATCCGCCGGCCCCGTCCGGTCTCCCATCCTGCCTGGAGACATCGAGACGGATCGATCCGCCGTCCCCCGTGTACTTGAAGGCATTGGAAAGAATATTGAAGATGACCTTCTCGATCTTGTCCGGATCGAAACACGCGTGGAAGTGATCCGTGAAGGACGTGAACCGGTATTGGATGCGGCGCTGGTCCGCCTCATCCTTGAATGAAGAATATATGCCCCTGGCGAAAACAACGATATCCGTCCTCCTGGGATCGAGCCGCATGCCTCCGGATTCGAGTTTCCGAATGTCCATGATCTGGTTGATCAGGCGGAGAAGGCGTGTTGCATTGCGCATCAGGCTTTGATGGCTTTTGAGGAGTTTCCGCTTCGCAGGCACACCTTTTTCAGCCATGAGCCGTTCGAGCAGCCCGATGATCAGGGTGACCGGCGTCTTGAATTCATGGGAAATATTCGTGAAAAAACGCAGCTTCATGGCATCCAGTTCGTGGATGCGCTCCGCTTCCCTGCGTTCGAACTGCAGCTCCGTTTTCATCCTCTCCCGGAAAAGGACCAGCCGCCTGAGGAGATACAGAGCGGCAAGGATCAGCGCCGTGTAAATCGCAACGGCCCAGCCGCTGCGCCAGAAGGGCGGAAAAATCCGGACCGCGACAAAAAGCCCCCTTTCGTTCCAGACGCCGTCGCAGTTGGATCCCTTCGCCCTGAACACATACCGCCCTGCCGGGAGATTGGTGTATCCTGCGAAACGCCTGTCCGGACCGGTTTTCCGCCACTCGGGATCGAAGCCCTCCATCCTGTACTGATACTGGTTTTTTTCAGGCGCTGTGAAGTCGAGCGCTGCGAATTCAAAGGAAAAAACATTCTGATCATGCGATAATTCGATTTCCAGGGAATCGGGCCGGACCTGGCCTTTGCGCTGCTTCAGCACGCCGGAGATGGGCATCTCCCGGTTCTGCACATAGAAACCGGTCAGGACAACGGGCGGGACAACCGGGCAGAACGGGATGCTGTCCGGCGGGAACACGGTGAAACCTGTCTTTGCACCGAATGCCAGTTCGCCGCCCGCCAGCCTGGCTGCCGCACGCGCGAAATCGTCTCCGACCAGGCCGTCCCGGCTGTCATAGCAGGTGACGCTTCCGGAAGAGGGATAGAGCCGGGCGATGCCCCGATGCGTCCCCACCCATATCGCTCAATCTCCATCCTCGACGACAGAAGCGATACGGCTGGAAGGCAGCCCGTCCCGCACGGACCAGGAATGAAAAGTCCGGGTCTCCGGATCGAACCGGTTCAGGCCGTTGAGCGTGGCGACCCACAGCATCCCGCTGGAGTCTTCCAGGATGGAAAAAACCTGGCTGTTCGACAGGCTGCCTGAGTCGCCCGGCACATTGTAAAATGCCGTGAATTCATATCGTTTCGACAGCCGGCTCTCCCTCGGCAGCATGAACAGGCCCCAGACTGTTCCGGCCCAGATGTTCCCCTCGCTGTCCAGGTAAAGGCACAGGATATACCGGTCCCTGAGCACGGATCCGGCCCCCTCGAAACCCCGGAAAACGCCTCCCCGCCTCGTGTCGAGCACGTTCAGGCCGGAGATGGTGCCGACCCAGACATGACCGGATTCATCGACGATCACGGAAGTCGTCTTGTCCGAACTCAGTGAACGCGCATCTGCCGGATCGGAATGATACCGTATGAACCGCCTGCCGGAAACGTCGAACCGGTTCAGGCCGTTCCAGGTGGCAATCCACAGGCTGCCCGCAGAGTCCCTGTACAGGTCCAGGATATGGTCGTCGCTGATGCTTGAAGGATACTCCGGATCGTGGGTGAAATGGATGAAGCGTCCGGACCGGCGCTCCAGGTAATTGAGCCCGCCTCCATCCGTGCCGATCCACAAGTTCCCCGGCCTGTCCTCGAGAAAACACCGGACAATGTTGTGGCTGAGTCCATCCCTGTTGAACGGTTCCGTCCTGAAATTATGGAAAGGCTTCTTGTACTTGGAGAGAAGATGGATGCCCCCGCTGAACGTGCCGATCCAGAGATTCCCGGTGCGGTCCTCGAAAACGGAACGCACCGTGTTGTTGGAAAGGGAGGAGGGGTCGTTTTTATCGTGGCTGTAGGAGCGGATGGAAATCCCGAAGCCGCTTCCCTGCCGTTCGACCCGGATGCGCTTCAATCCGTGGTTCTCCGTGCCGGCCCATAAGATTCCGTCACGGCCGCAGAACAAGGAATAAACCGTTCCCGCTTCGCCGGCCATCCCCTCTTCGCGGACGATCCGGCAGGGATGGAAACGCCCTCCAGCATCATTATAACGGAGAAGCCCGCCGCCCAGAGTGCCTATCCAGATATTGCCGAGGCTGTCCTCCGCGATGGATTCAATCGCATTCACAGTCGGGCTGTACGGATCCGAAGGATCATGCATGAACCGGACAAGACGCCCCTCCTCCGGTTCGTACCTGAAAAGACCGTCAAAACCGGTCCCGATCCACAACCGGCCCCCGGAATCCTCATAGAGAGCCTTGACATATTTTCCCGGCAGGTGATTGACGAAGGTATGCCTCTGTATGTCGAATGAGGAGAACCCGCTGCCTGTGCCGATCCACAGGTCCCCGCGCCTGCCCGGGAGCAGGCATTTGACGAAATTGTCCGGAAGGCCGGCCGGGTCCGTGCTGTGATGCTCAAACCGCCTGAATGAATTGTCCCCCCGCTGGTAAAGGTTCAGCCCCCCGGCAGCAGTGCCGATCCAAAGATTTCCGCTACCGTCCTCGACGATGGATATGACGTTGTCCTCGCTGAGGCTGGCCGAGTCCGAGGGATCATGATGGAAAACCGTGAAGCTGTACCCGTCGAACCGGTTGAGGCCCACCTCCGTGCCGAACCACAGGAGTCCGTACCGGTCCTGATAGACCACATTCACGGAATTGTCCGAAAGCCCGTCCGTGGTGGAGAATTGCCGGAACTGGGCGCGGGCCGGGAATGAGACGAGGAGGAAGAAAAATATAGGGATGATGTACATCCCGTTTATCACTGGTACCGCAGCCATGATGAATTTGCCGACGAGCGGATTCCTCGCAACACAGAACAGGCTTTGGGCTGCGGATTTCATGGAGAACCTGATGTGCGCTGTTGAGTCTGAAAGCAGGCGTTTACCCCGCGGCTTGCGGCGGGTGGAGCGAGCGAATCCAAATGTCTTACCCCCTAAAGGTCGAAGAGATCACCCGCAGCGAACTGCCGGGGAGCCTCAATCTGAAGCAAGCGCATCACCCGCCAAAAAAATGACAGGCCAGGAGCTGCAGATCTCCATGACAATTGAATATCAACCTGTCAATATCCCGATTGTTCACCTGTTCATCATTGGAATCTCTGCAGGCTTCATTCCCCGCCCTTTGGGGCGTATGATGTTTATGATTACCCCCTGCATGCGCCGGGGTAGTTCATTTTATCATTCTAAATTCGTCATTCGTAATTTCTATCTCACCATCATCATCTTCCCCGCATCCTCGAATCCCCCTGCACGCAGGCGGCAGATGTAAAGGCCGCTCGGGGACCTGACGCCCGCATCGTCAGCGCCGTCCCAGGTCACTGTATTGGGACCTGCCTGCTCGACGGATCCGACCAGGCTGCGCACATGACGGCCGGCCATATCAAGGATGACCAGCTGCACGGGTCCGGAGGCCGGCAGCTCGTAGCGTATGGACGTTCCGGAATTGAACGGATTCGGCGTATTGGGATAAAGCACAAGACCGGAAGGGATATGCCCGCCTTCTGGTTCAGGAGCTGCCAGAACCTGGAATTCCCAGAGAGAATAGCCCCATTCGGTCGCACGTTTGGTGCCGATCATCCTGACATAGCGGCCGGAGGCTCCGATGCTCAGCCTGTCTATGCCGCCGTCCCCGGATGTGACAGCAGCCACTGTCGTATAGACCGACCCGTTGTCCGAAACCTGGATTTTATATTCCTTCCCGTACGCAGTTTCCCAGAAGAGCAGAACCTGGTCGATGACCGTCACCTCCCCCAGATCCAGGGTGATCCATTGCGGGTCGCTGAACGCAGACGACCAGCGGCTGGACATGTCCCCGTCAACGGCCATGCCGCCCTCCAGCCCCTCCCTTTCAACGGAGGAGACGGTCACAGGTTTGTTGAGCGCGAGGTTCTGCGGCGGCCTGGGATGCACGGTCAGAGGCACGGTCTTTTTATTATTGTCCTCCAGGCACTCGGAGATGAGGCCGCCCTCATCCAGGCTGGCTTCCAGCCTGGAGGACCCGACGGACCCTGCAGTCCAGAATGCCCTGGAACAGAGAAGCGCGGATCCGCCCGCTGGGATGGATTCCAAGTAATGATCCGACGTTCCGGCTTCATTCCCGTTTATCCTGAACACCGCACCGTGCACAACCCCGGCCCGGCTCGGCCCTGTGCCGCAGTTGACGACCTGGGCCAAAAACAGCACCGAGTCGCCCTTGACAGGATAAGGCGGCACGGTCAGCACATGGGCGATCTCGAGGTCCGGCAGCATCCCCGCAGGCTGCATTTCAAAAGTCCCTGAAAGCGGAAGAAGGTCGGATGCTCCGCCGACCTTCACCCCGTAAACACCCGGCTCAACCCTGTAGGAGGCGCCGGCTTCGTCGAAAGTATACAGATCCTCAGCTCTGAGTTCAAATTCCACTGTCCGCTTCTCTCCCGGAGACAGGGCGATGCGCCTGAATCCCCTGAGCTGCTTTTCCGGCAACCCGGCGGGGATTTCCGGATGGGAAAGGTAGAGCTGAACCACTTCCTCGCCTTGCCGGCCGCCCGTGTTTTCAACATCCGCCCGGATCCTGATTTTTTGTCCGGCCTCAGCCGCCTGAGGGGAAATCTGCATGTTGGAATATTCGAAAGTCGTGTAACTCAATCCATGGCCGAACGCGAACTGCGGGGTGAATCCCTGTTCGTCGAACCACCTGTAGCCGCAGCCGAAATCGTCGTTGAAATTCAGGTTGCGCGGGGGCAGCTGGCTGTCCGAAACAGGCATGGTGACAGGCAGCTTTCCGCCGGGGTTGACGTCTCCGAACAGCACGTCCGCAATGGCGTTGCCTCCCTCCTGGCCCGGATAGAAAGCGTACACAAGGGCGGGGATGTTGCCGAT
>Ga0233423_10000770_pt1 | contig 16303 bp, 16 predicted proteins | sample Watercolumn_Mata_FD_180713 | JGI IMG/M metagenome (GOLD analysis project Ga0233423, IMG submission 180713) | Freshwater microbial communities from Lake Matano, South Sulawesi, Indonesia - Watercolumn_Matano_2014_112_MG | ecosystem: Environmental > Aquatic > Freshwater > Lake | place: Indonesia...
TAGAAAGTTTAATATGCGCAACTGAACAAATACAGACCGTGGACGTCATGGCAAAAGGCAACAAGTGCAACGTCTGCGGAAGAACGTTCGCAAGCAAAAAAGAACTCGACCAGCACACCCAGAAAGCGCACCCGCCGAAAAAGGAAGAGAAAAAGGCTGCGCAGCCCAAAACAGCGTGACGAAGCTGCCCGCACAACGACATTCTTCGAAGAAGATTATGAGTAGTTAGCTCCTTCTTTTCACTCTCCACCTCGTCCCCTCAGAAGTGTCCTCCAACACTATCCCGATGTCTCCCAGTTCACTCCTAATCCTGTCAGCAACATCCCACTCCTTGCGGTCCTTTAACCTATTCCTCAGATCCACAACCAGCTGGACAAGGTCTTCCACGAGCCCAGTCTGCTCAGGTTCCGGCTCACCTAAAGAAGGCTCTACGCCCAGAACGCTCAGAAGCTTCCTGAGAGTACCTGAGACCTCTTTCTTCGCCTCAGCCTCCACCTCGCCGTTGGCTTCGATGTAGCCGTACAAGGACTTAGCGACGTCGAAGAGAGCTGAAATCGCAAGGGGCGTGTTGAAGTCGTCGTCCATGGCTTCCTCGAACTTCGTCTTTGCCGCAGCAACCTCAGATAAAAGCTTTTCATCCCCCGGACCGCGGACTCGCCCTTCACGGAGACCCTCAAACCTTTCCAAAGCGTTCAGCAGTCTCTCAAGGTTCGTCTCCGCAACCTTCAGAGCCTCCTTGTTGAAGTCAACGGGGCTGCGGTAATGGGCTGAGACGAGGAAAAATCTTAGAACCCGTGGCTTGCACATCTTGACAGCTTCGCGGACCGTGACGAAGTTGCCGAGAGACTTCGACATCTTGTTCCCGTCCACAGTCAGCCACTCGTTATGAAGCCAGAACCCAGCAAACGGCTTCCCGTTCGCAGCCTCGGACTGGGCGACCTCGTTCTCGTGGTGCGGAAAAATGAGGTCCTTGCCGCCCATGTGAATGTCAAATGTCTCTCCAAGGTACTTTGTCGCCATAGTTGAGCACTCGATGTGCCATCCCGGTCTGCCCTTCCCCCAAGGGCTGTACCACCCGGGCTCTCCCTTCTTCCAAGCCTTCCAAACCGCGAAGTCCATTGGGCTCCGCTTCTTGCTGTCAACTTCTATCCTGGCGCCTGCCTGCAGAGCTTCAGCCTTGTTCCCCGAAAGCTTGCCATATTCTTTGAATTTTGAAACGTCGAAGTAAACGTTCCCGTCAACCACGTAGGCATACCCCTTCTTTACTAGGGTCTCTATCGTCTCGACGATTTCGGGTATGTGCTTGGTCGCCCTCGGGCTTACGTCGGCTTCCCTGACATTAAGAAATGCCATGTCCCCGAGGTAGGCTTCCGTAAAGTAGTCGCCCAGCTGCTGGACGCTCATTCCCGATTCCTTCGCCCTCCTAATGGTCTTGTCGTCGATGTCGGTGACGTTGCAGACAAGCAAGACCTTGAATCCTATGTATTCGAGGTACCTGCGGACCACATCCGCTATGACGAAGGCTCTGGCGTTGCCGATGTGAACATAATCATAGACAGTTGGACCGCAAACGTACATCCGAACATCCCCCCTTCGCAGCGGAACGAACTTTTCCAGCCTCTTCCCCATCGTGTTGTAGACCGTCAGAACCATGGAAGCACCAACCAGACTCGTCACCAAATAATGGCGCATCAAAAGTATAAATACAATTTCATTAACAAGCGAAAATCTCATTTGTCCAATTTTTTAAAATTTAGTGAAGAATCCGTCTTAATACGTATATTATCCATTCTCTGCTCTTGCTCCAAGAGGCTAGCACGCAGAGAATTATGGAGGCTACCAGCACGGATGCTGAAAGTATCCATTCCTCCATGTAGTTGCTTAGCCCCTGAAAAATCGCGCCCCCGACGAACGCGCCTAGAGAATAATACGCGATTTTCCCGATAATCTGGATGGCTAAGAATTTTTTGAACGGAAACCGCGCTGTCCCAGCCAGCAACACGATTGGGGTGTCAGGCAGTGGCGAGGCTGCGACCAGCAGGATTGCGAGGAACCCGTATTTTTCAATCCACTTCGTGACAAGGCTGCTTTGCTTGTCCTCTTTGAAGGCTTCTTGTATGCCCAGCCCCCAATAATAGGTGGAGACCTCGCCTATCGCTGCCCCCAGCCCCGCGGAAAACCCGAGGAGAAAAGGGTTGTAGTAGCTCATCAGATTCAGGAACGCGGGGACGAACATGTCTCTGCCGATGACGGTCAGGTGGCTGAACATCGAAGCCAGAAAGATGCCGAGAAGTCCAGTCTCCTGCAACAGGCTGCCCGCGACCAACGTCTCATAAAGGATGACCGCTGAAATGATGGCGGTCACAATCACAGCGACAATGTTTACGACAGCTTTTCTTCTCATACGTTTCACTGACAGCGCTCAGCATAATTTATTATGAACAGATTTATTGTTATCTCCATAAAAGCAGCATGAAAATTATAGTGTAAAACCGTTTATTGAAAAGCATGGACGGCACGATAGCTAAAGAGAACCTCAGCAATGATATGGCAGGAGACGAAAAAAGCATTGATTAACGAAAAAATCATGGACGAGATACTGAACTTCCAGAGAAACGAAATCACGGAACACAATGTCTACCGAACGCTCGCTCAAAAAACGAGGGGCAGTAACGCTGAGGTTCTGAGGAAAATATCTGAAGACGAGCTTCACCATTACAACGAATGGAAAAAGTTCACGCAGAAAGACGTGGGGGTAAACCAACTGACGAGTCTGAAATTCCTCCTGATTTCTGCAATACTCGGCTTGACGTTCACGACGAAGATGATGGAGAACGGCGAGAAACACGCCAAAAACGCGTACGCCGACGTGGTTTCCGTGGTCCCCGACGCGAAACGGATTCTCGAAGACGAAACCACGCACGAAAAGCAGCTCCTAGCCATGATAAACGAGGAAAAAATCGGCTATGTCGGCTCCATGGTCCTCGACGTGAACGACGCGCTGGTCGAGCTGACTGGCGCCTTGGCTGGGTTCACGTTCACCTTCCTTAATTCGAGGCTGATAGGCGTCGCAGGACTGATTACGGGCATAGCCGTGTCGCTTTCGATGGCTGCGTCCGAGTACCTTTCGCAGAAGTCGGAGAAGGGAAAAAGCCCGTTGAGAGCTTCATTATACACGTGGCTCTATTCTTCCTGCTTGTCGATTGTTTTCAGGCGTTGGGGACGACGGTCATCGTCGTGGTCTCTGTCGTGCTGTTCTTCACGTTTTTCCTCTCGGTCGTCAAGGAGCTGTCCTTCGGGCGGCTTTTCCTCGAAATGCTGCTCATTAGCCTCGGCGTCGCAGCGGTCTCATTCGTCATCGGCTGGGCAGCCAGAACGGTATTCAACGTCCAGGTGTAATGCGCAAGGGTCTGAATTATGACTGATAAAAGAGATGCCGACCAAACATTGCTTGACGCCATTGAAGTATTAAAAAGAAGCGAAGTCGGACGGCTCGTTAAGGCTCGGATAGTGCAATTCGGGGAAATGGCGAAAGAGTCCAGCACTGAATTGTTCAAGGAGCTGTGCTTCTGCATACTCTGCGCGAACTTCGCGGCTGAAAGGAGTATGAAAATTCAGGACGCTGTGGGAGATGGTTTCTTGAACTTGCCTGAAGAAAGGCTCGCGCAGGAACTTAGAGCTTTGGGTCACCGCTTTCCGAACACTAGGGCACAGTACATCGTCGAGGCGAGGAAGCACAAGGATTTCCTTAAAGCCACAATCGCGTCCTTCAACGACGGACAAGCACTGAGGGAGTGGCTCATCGCGAACGTTAAGGGTCTGGGACCCAAGGAGGCAAGCCACTTCCTGAGGAACATTGGGTATACCGAATTCGCCATCGTCGACTTCCACATAGTCGACGTGCTGGTCAAGCACGGATTAATACAGAAGCCCAAAACCATCACGAAAAGGAGGTACCTCGAAATCGAGAAGACGCTTAGGCGCATCGCACAAAGGGTGAACCTCAATCTAGCTGAGCTCGACCTCTACCTGTGGTACATGGAAACGGGGAAAGTGCTGAAATAGGCATTAAGGAAGATTATATTATCTCACCAAAACAGCACGAACATTCCGAAAGTTGAGGGTGAAGCCATGAAAACCTTCCGAAAGGAATTCACAATACAAACTCGTAAACGGATGGAGATTCAGGACATAACTGATGCCGCAGCCAAAATCGTCAGAGAAAGTAAAGTCACGAACGGGCTGGTCAACCTCTGGGTTCCCCACGCGACAGCCGCCATCGCAGTGAACGAACATGACGAGGACCTGTGGGACGACATCCTGGCAGCCTTTGAACGCCTGGTCCCGATTCAGGGCAGTTATCGTCACAATGCCAAGTACGGCTGGTCGGAGGGCGAACAGAACGCCCACGCCCACATCCTGAATTGCCTAATTAAGCCTGACGTCACAATGCATCTGGAGAATGGTAGAATGCAGCTGGGCACATGGCAATCTATACTCCTAATCGAGATGGATGGTCCCAGAATGAGGCACGTTCAAGTCCAAGTAATGGGCGAATGATGGTAATCCACATTTTTACTTCGGATTATTGTGCGAGCGTCTTTCGACCACCCGGATGAACCTTTCCACGTCCTCGAACGATTTCTGGTAGATGTGGGCACTGCTCGTGAAGTCAATGTACGCCCCCGCCTCGACGTTCAACTGTCCGCTAATCATCTTTTGCAGTTCAGTCAGCGCGAGGATGTTCATGTGCATTGCTCGGAAGATGTCTCGGCTGCGCCAACACGTGTTAAAGACGAGCTTGCCGCCTCTCACTGTGCACCAGACCCTCTGCAGGCAGGGCGGCGAGTCGACCCAAATGTCCTTCTCGGGGTCCCACGTTATGGCTTGAGCCCTCCGCGAATACTGCGTCTCCCGCAGCTTCCTGATTATGAAGTCAATCTGTTGTACCGACTTAGGCGGGTAGTTGAACAGCCTTTCGTGGTAGGTGTAATGTATCTTGCCATCCTTGACCGCGTCGTCGAGGGTCCCACGCAGCACTTCGTCGTAGTATTTTCTCAACGAGTCCTTCACAGCCACAAGCAAGTCTCCCCTGTGGACCCTAGGCTCAGCGAACGGCTCCTCGACAACAATAACCAAGCCGAGGAGCTCCTTGGACATTTCCCCGTACTCCGTAGGGACATCAGCACCGCTGCTCCAGCACTTCATGACCGCTTTTTGCCATGCTTCAGAAACAGTTTTCGCCCTGACGACTACGCCAACGTGCTCAATACTCAACATGATTCACCCTCGTCTGTTCAATGAATGGGCATCAGAGTAAAAAACAATTTCGGGTTCTTTCCGCTAAGCACGATACATTTTTAAATTCCGTTCAGCAAGCTTGTTTTGGGTGGAACATCTTGTCTGACGATGAAGAGGACCGATGGTTAAGGCGCAGGAGGCTGCCGTTTTTCAGGGGCTTCTTCCCCGAGGACTTCGACGACGTCTTCAAGCAGATGGAGGACATGATTGAGAAGGAGTTCGAGGAGATGTCGAAGAGGGTGCCCAAGGACCTCATCCGGGAGAGGACGCTGCCCGACGGCTCTAAAGTTAACGAGATGGGACCCTTCGTCTACGGCTACAGCGTAACTATAGGTCCCGACGGCAAGCCCGAGATCAGGGAGTTCGGCAACGTCAAGCCCGAAGCTAAGTTCGGAAAGCCCCAAATCAACATCAAGGAGGAGAGGGAGCCACTGGTCGACATCATCCCGTCGGACAGGGAAATCAGGGTCATAGTTGAGCTGCCCGGCGTCGACAAGAAGGACATCAAGATGCACGGGACGGAGAGAAGCCTGACGATCTCGGTGAACAATCCTCAACGCAAATACTTTAAGGAGATTGAGCTGCCCTCGAAAATCGACCCAAAGGAAGCCAAGTCCACGTACAAGAACGGCGTCCTAGAGGTCACGCTCAAGAAGAAGGATGATGGGGAGCCGAAGGGAGAACCAATAACAATCGAGTAGCAGAGGACGAAAAGGGCGACTCCCTTTCGAGTCTTTCCTATTTACACTTCAAGCCGTCTTCGCTAGGGGCGTCGAAATTAGGACCCTATTATTCTCTTTCATTTGCCCTCTGACTGGAAGAATAATCTGGAACTTCGTCCCTTTTCCAACGGCGCTTTCCACCGAAATTTTGCCGCCGTGAGCCTCCACGATACGCTTGCATATTACCAGACCGAGTCCCAGCCCCTTCGCCTTCGTCGTAAAGAAGGGCGTCCAAAGTTTTTCCATAACCTCAAGCGGAATGCCCGGTCCTGTGTCGGAGAATATGACTTCCACATTTTCATGTTGCGTACAGCTATCTATTCTGAGGGTGCCGCCTTCAGGCATCACTTCTATCGCGTTTTTTATGATGTTTGAAAATACTCTCTTTATCTTTCCCATGTCAACAAACATTCTGGGAGCATTCTGCGCAAGATTATCGACCTTCACATTGTTTGGCACTTCAATCCCAGCCAGCGTCTCCTGCACAATCAACCTTGGAGTGGTTTCCTCAACATCCACTTTTATCTCCCTCGAGTAATCCAGAAGGTCGCTGATTATCTCGTTCGAGTACCGGACGCCCCTGTCGATTATTTCCAGAGCCTCGTTCGACCTGCCGTCGAGATTCTTGCCGAAATTACGTTTCAAAACGTAAGATGCGCCAGTGATGCTTGTCAGCGGGTTGCGCAGGTCATGCCCAACCATCGCAGCCGCTTGACCGACCGCGGCGAGTCTTTCGAGTCTTGCCTGTTCCAGCTGCTTGGTGCTTTCTTTGAGCTTGGATTCTGAGTGCTCGAGCGAAGTCAGCATCTTGTTGATTGAGGCGGCGAGGTTGGACACTTCGTTATCGCCTTTCACTGCCACGCGGGCTGAAATTTCGCCTTTTTTGGCTATGTTCGTGACGTTCGCGCTGAGTTTACTTAAGGGAGCCAGTATTGACCTGTCAATGAGGACGATGCCTACGGTGCCCAAGATTACGCTTAGTCCGCAGACAGAAAGGAGGAAAAGGTTTATTGTCGTCAAACCTTGGCTATAAATGCTTCTCGCAAGGTCTATTTTGAGCACAAGTATAGGATGTCCATTCAAATCCCTAATCATCCCGTATCCTGCGACAACGCTTGCGTTCAAGGGCTCGACAACAATTGAGCTGTATCCTGACATGCGCGTAAGAGCTGCTTGGAAGTCATCAGGCATATTTGGGTCATCAAGCCTCTCAGCGGACAGGGTCAGGTGCGTTTCGTTGGAGATGCGGGCTACCTGCGTCGAGTCGAGGGCTCCGTCGGGTCTGACAGGATGCGGGGCTCGTCGCCTCCCGGAGTCTTCGTGGGACGCATCGGCTACCCGTACGTCTACGCTGGACCCCTTATTCCGCCCGTCGTGGGAGACACAACCCTCTACGATTCGCCTGAGCAGTGGCTCGGGAACACTGTTGATGAAATCATTGGTTTCAGGACGAACCTTGTTCGGGCAAAGTTCAGGGTCAACGTCACAAAACCCTTTCAGAACAGAAGGTTCATCGACAGGACTCTCGAGGTTGCGCTGTCAAGGGACTCCGTCGAAACAGAGGTCACGTTCAACAAGAAACCGTCAGGAAGACTGCTGCTGGACGGCGAGGTTCAACCGATGGGGCCTTCAGCGGTTCTGCGGAACATAGACGTGGGAAGCTTCAGGTCCGATACTAGAATCGAGAAGGCTTATGGCGATGCTGATTTGAGGGCTGAAAACGCTGTTCAGAGTCTCTACTCGGACGGTGTTCCAGTGTCGAAGATTCAGAGGGCGTTCAGCGTCGGCGCCTTCGGGCTTAAGGACCAGAGGCGGATGGTTCCGACGAGGTGGAGCATCACTGCCGTGGACTCTTCGGTTTCGAGGAACCTGATCGAGGACGGTGTGAAGGGGAACCCGCTGATTAACGAGTACAGGATATACGAGTTCAGCCACCTCGGGAACCGTTACGTGGTTCTGCTAGCTCCCTCCAGCTGGAGATACGAGTGGATTGAGGCGTGGTACCCGGGGACGACGTGGAACCCGAAGGGACAGCACATCGCCATGGGAGGAGACTGGGAAGGATACAGGGGGCGAACGACCTACGCCTCGATAGGCGACTGCTATTATGCGGTTCGGTTAGCTGCAGCTGAATTTTTGGCGAAGGAAAGAAGGCAGGCCAGCGTCATCGCGATGCGGGAGATTCACCCGAACTTCATACTACCCCTGGGAGTCTCGATTAACCGCGAGTGCGTTAGGGAAGCCTTCCGCAGGGAGCCGCAGAAATTCAGCACTCTCGACGAGGCCATGAAGCACGTCGGCTCAAGGTTCGCAATCGGCTTGGACGAGTGGGTCCAAACAAGCACCCTTCTTAAGGACAGCCTGTACCAAGAGAGGCTGACTAAATATCTTTAGTTTACACTGTGGATGCTGCGGTCGAAAAAAAAGTCGTAGGTTGCTTGTCACGGCATCGGCTTGTTTTAGGCTTTGGCTATTCCCTTCAGCAGGTCTTTCATCAGAGCTTCTGCGGCGTTTTTTCCTTCTTTTTCCTTGATTCTCAGTGCGTATTTTTTGAATTCGTCGAGGGTGACGGGTTTCCTGCCCTTCTTCTGGGATAAGTAGGCTGACTCGACTATCGCTGTTGTTTCCGTTCCGATTTTTTCGTCGCAGACGGATTTGACTCCGCCGAGGACGCAGTTGCACATGTTCCTGATTTCGCCCGCGAAGCCCTGGCTCCACGAGACTTTGCCTTGGTTGAATTCCCGTTTCTTTTCGAAGGCGTCCGTGACTTCGACGATTAGCTCGCCTTCCCTGTAGGCGGGTTTTATGTAGCCGTTGGTTCCGATGATTTGGGTGTCTGTTGAGTCCCTGTTGGACCACGAGCCTTCGACGTGGGCTGTTGACCAGCCTCCCGCGTCGTCGTCGAAGCGTATCAGGACGTGGGCGTCGTCCTCAACCTCGAAGGGCTTAAACATGCCTTGGAGGACCCTCGTCTTCATTCTTATGCAGATGCCGTAGGGTTCGGCGGCTTTCACGATGGCTGGTTTCTTGTCGAATCCGTTGAGGAACCACGAGGTGGTTATTGCGTGGACTCCATTGTCGAGGAGGGCTCCACCACCCGCTATGTCGGGGTTCCAGAACCAGGATGCCCATTCGGGTCCGCCGTGGGCGGTGGCGAGGAAGACTAGCTGGAGTTCGCCGATGGCTCCGCTTTCGATCTGTTTTTTGGCGTTGTACCAGAACGGGTCGTACAGCCAGTTCTCGTTGTGTTGGTACAATTTTCCGCTGTCTTCGACGGCTTCGACGACGTCTAGGCACTCGAGGTACGTTCGTGCCATGGGCTTCTCGCACATCACGTTGAGACCCTGTTTGAGGGCTTGGATGGCCGTCGGGTTGTGGAACTTCGTTGGCGTGCAGACGTCGACCAAGTCGAGCTCCTCCTTCGAAAGCATCTCAGAAACGTTGGCGTACGTCTTCAGGTCTTCAGCGTCCGCTTTCAGCTGCTCCGCCTGTTCGCGGTCTCCCCTCTCTTCGGCTTTCTGGGCTTTTTCCTGGTAGAGGCTTTTAGTCTTCCTTTCCGCTGCTGCGAGGACGTCTTTTGAGACGTCGCAGAGGCTGACGATGTGGGCTTCGGCGATGTCAGGGTATGCGGGGAGGTGGGCTCCCTGGAAGATGCCGCCTGAGCCGATGACTCCAATCTTCACTCTCTTCATAACTTTACACATCCAACATGAGGTTGCTTATTCTTGGCGATTCGTCGAAATAAAGGCTTTTCGCAAAGTTTCATGAAGGAAGCTTAACTTTCGTTTACTGTTTGGTTCTGGGCTTGTTGGGGTTTTAATGAGTAGTTTTATAAAGTAGTTTTTGGCTTAATACTCCTATTTGACCGGAGGAATGGTTTATCAGCTTCGAATACGTTGTCGAGACCGAAGACCTCGCTAAGTATTACCAAATGGGTCCAGTCACAGTCAAGGCGCTTGACGGCGTGAACATCCGCATCAAGCGCGGGGAGTACATTTCGATCATGGGTCCTTCTGGCTCTGGGAAGACGACGCTGTTCAACATGGTGGGCGGCATCGACCGTCCGACGCGCGGCAGGGTCTTCATCGACGGTGTGGACATCGCGAAGCTTGACGCTTACGAGCTGGCGTGGCTGAGGTGCCGCAAGATCGGGTACATCTTCCAGACCTTCAACCTGATTCCCGTCCTTACGGCTATGGAGAACGTTACGCTGCCAATGATTTTCGCAGGCGTGGACAGCGACGAGAGAATGCGACGAGGCCGAGAAATCCTCGAGAACGTGGGGCTAGGTGAGAGGATGGCCCATAAGCCCGCGGAGATGAGTGGCGGCCAGCAGCAGCGGGTTGCGATTGCTCGCGCCTTGGCGAACAACCCGGTCATCGTTTTGGCTGATGAGCCTACGGGGAACCTCGACCTTCACACTGGGCTGGAGATTATCACTTTGCTCAGGGAGATGAACAAGGAGAAGGGTGTGACGATCATCGCTGCAACTCACGACCTGAAGATGATTGATGTAAGCGACAGGATCGTCTATCTCCGCGACGGGATCGTGGACCGCTACGAGACTAGGGCAGAGGTTTACGTGAGAGCCGCCGAGTAGGGTTGAAGCTGTTTTCTGCCTTTTCTTTTTTCTGAATAAGGTAGGGTTGAGAAGGGGCGAGCTTCTCAGGTTTCTTAACTGTTCTGAAGCTTTTAGATTTCGTATCTTAGGGCTTCTGCTGGGTTGAGCCTTGAGGCGTAGACTGCAGGATATGCGGCTGCTGCTACGCTGAGGAGTGAGGCTATGCTGATGCCTTCAGCTATGTATGTGACGTATGAGATTAGGTTGGCTGATGCGAGGACGGCTGGGAACGAGAACTGGATGCCGAAGATGACGATGGTGGCTACCCAGCCTGCGAATGAGCCGATGACTCCGCCCAGCATGCCGAGGAGGAGGGCTTCGATGAGGAAGATTTCGAGGACGTTCGTGTCCGTGGCTCCGAGGCACTTTATTGTGCCGATCTCCTTGTACCGTTCGGTGACGGACATAAGCATCGAGTTGATGATGCCGACTCCGCACACCAGCAGCGCGATGATGACCATCCACGTCTGGTACTGTGCAGGCGGGACCTGCCCGACGCTTGGCAGAATCGTGCCCATCGTCAGAATCGTGACCATGAAGGCTATGCCGAGGAGGACCGAGAAGGCGGTGATGAGGGCTCTCGTGAACCGTTTCCTGATGCTTTCGAGGGAGAAGCGGAACGCTTCACCGATTGGGAACTTGATTGAGCCGATTTTTACTGATGCCGAAGTGTCGTTTTTGGGTTTCGGTTCTGCTGTTTTAGGCGCCTTGAGCTTTGGACTCAACGTTTTTTTCCCTCAGGATACACGTCTCATAGTAACCTCTGCCCTTTTAAAGATTTTCCATAAACGCCCCAAACAATAACGTAGCTGGCATTAACTCATTAGGACCGCTTTTCGAGACCCATCTGATTTGTGTGACAATGGTTTTTTCCGTTTACGTGACAATGCACCGTAGACCCTATCTGTTTTGTTCAACATTAGGATTTTTTGTTTGAACAACATACGGTAAAGCTTTTTTGACCAGCCTGTTTTGTTCAACAATAATTCTGCAACTTTGACTAACAATACGCTGTGGGCCTGTCTGTTTTGTGTAACATCGGCTTTAAGATTTTGTCTATCATCCCCTAAGCCCGTGACCCCATCTGATTCGATCATCAAACTTTTTTCAATTATCATCATCAAACAGCAACGCGGCGGATCTGTTCTGATTTGCGGCGCACCTTTTCCGTTGTTATGGGGCGCAATTTTTGTTGTGTTATGCGTTGAGGTTTACCTGTTCTGTGAGGTCCGCGACGTTTCCCGCGTTGTCGACGGCTGCGCAGTCTATCGTGTGCTGCCCCTCAGCGTATCCAGTTAGTGTGAACGGGCTCTCGTAACTTTGCCATTCACCGTTGTCCATCCTGTACATGGTTGCCAGCGTCCCGTTCGTATCGGTAGCCGTGATGGTGAAAGCCGTCTGCTGACTGACGTGGCCCTCCGCGCCCACTGGGTCATAAAGAATCGTCTGTTCAGGCGGGGTTTTGTCGGCTCCGTAGCTATGCACGAGGCTCTGTATTCCAGCCATGAACGCGCCCGACGGGTTCATGTTCTGGGCTTCGACCTCGAAGTACCTTGCCCTCGCTGTCCACCCTGTCCTCCCAAGCCACTCCGTCATCTCCTGCGTTGCGGCTAAGCCTTGGTCGACGAAGTACCAGTCCTGCACGCTCTCCCCGAGCAGCATTTGGAACCTTGCTGCCGTGGCGTAGGCGTTTTCTGCGCAGTTCCATATCTGCGTCGGGAAGTTCGTGGCGAAAGTAACTATGACGGTTTCCCTCCACACGGTCTGGTTGAGCCAGAGGTCTGCGGTTCTCTGCTCGTAAACCGTCTGCCAAGCGTAGCTGGGCTCGGACCACATGACCTTCTTTCCCGCCTGCCAAGCTTCGTGGACGAGGCTATCGAGGTATTCCCAGTCGAGGGAGTTTATGGCGGTGGTCCAGTTCCAGCTGTTCTGCCCTGATATGTACGTCATGAGCTCGTGGATGTAGAGCCCCGCGCACCACGGTCTCTCAAGGGCGGCTTCAACTTGGCTCAGGTTCTTGTCCAAGTAAATGCTTTTGCCGTCGTAGCTGGCGAAGTCCGACGTGACGGCGGTGTAAAAGTACATGACTTTGTTGTTTTCGGCGAAGACCATGTCTTGCGTCGGGACGGCCTCGCTGCTCCTCGTCTTGAAGAAGGCGCACCCCCAGCTCCGGTACGTGGTGTACCAGCTCGGGTTCGTGCTGGAAGCGTGCAGAGAATAAACGAAGCGTGCGCTGTCAGCTGCTGGAAGAGGCGGAAAAGACTCCATGGCGGCTATGGTTTGGAGGAAGTCTATCTCTGCGTTGATGAGTTCTATCTGTATGGTTAGACTGTTGATGAACGAGTTGAGGCTGATTACCTCCGCCGCCAAGCAGGCTCCTATCACGATGCAAGCCACTGACAGGACGATGGCTGCGTTTCTGAGGACGGCTCTCTTGTCGCTCATTTTTCGGGGCGTCCTTGAGCTGTTGCCTATGGTATGAGGGTTGGCATGTTAAAACGTTTCTGAGGAGGGGATAGGCTGTTTCTGTGAATGTTTAGTGAAAGCTAATATGGGTGTTCGCCGCGTATCTTTGGTTTTAAGGAATTATATGTCATGATGCGGGACGTCAGAATCGCCCTAAGATACGTGCTTTCGCGCTTCTGGACACGCAAGCCCATCATCCTGACGCACTCCGTGACGGCGAGGTGCAACTGCAGGTGCAGGATATGCAACATCTGGAGCAAACCCTTTTCCAATAACGAGCTTAGTAAACGCGAAATCTTCCATATGTTGGACGAGGCAAGCGAGCTGAACTTCGCCGCGTACCTTGTCTGGGGCGGGGAGCCGCTGCTGAGACCCGACATCCTCGAAATCTTCAGACACGCCCGCGACAACGGTCTCTACACGAGCATGGTCACAAACGGCACTCTACTCCCCCAGAAGGCTGAGGAGCTGGCTGAGCTCGTCGACCTCACGTTCGTCAGCCTCGACCACCACACGGACTACCACGACGCGATGAGGGGCAGGAAGGGAACCTTCAGCAGCGCCGTCCGTGGAATCGCGAAGCTCAGGAACGCGGGCGGCAGGGTCGTCATCAACTGCGTCTTGAGCAAGATGAACCACGGCTCCGCAAAGGAGATGGTCGACTTGGCTGGCTCGCTAGGCGTGAAGGTAGCGTTCGACCCGATGGAGGTCTTCGACGGCTGCAACGAGGAGCTTGCCCTCTCACCAACTGAAAGAGTGAAGGTCTTCTCGGAAATCCACCATCTCAGCAGGCAAAGCGGGTCGGTGCTGAACTCCCACGAGTATCTGGAGCACTTCTCAAGTCGTGCCAAGTATTCGTGCGCCCAACCCTTAATTTTTTTGGTTGTCACTGAGGACGGCAAGGTCAACCCGTTCTGGTGCAAGAAGACCAGCGTCCCCTTGGGCGACCTTAGGAAGCAAAGCCTAAGCGAAGTCCTGAATTCAAATTCGCTTAAGCGGTTCTATGAAACAGCCAAGAACTGCAGCTTGTGCGTCAATTCGACGACGGTCGAGACATCCATATACTACTCGGCGAGGCGGTTCTTCGCCAACTACTTTAAGCTGAACAACCCGTACCTCAAATTCCTCGCAGACTACGCTCTATAATATAAAATTTGATGCTAATTTATCCAATAAAAAATTTTTTTATAATTCTATTCCGTATTTTTGTTTGAGTTCTTTTCTTCCTTTTTCTGTTGGGTACCATTTGGTTCCTCTGCCGCCCGTGCCCTCCTGCCTCAGCCACCCCTGCTTCACGCAGTACTCGAGGAACTTGGAGCCGAACCAGAACGGGTTAATCGACCTCTCAGGCATCCTCCCACCAACCAATCGCTTTTTTGAATGAACTGGATTACGTAGTAAAACATGTCTTGTTGATACATTTAAGCGATTCCACGAAGCACTAATTGAAAACGGCGAGTCTTGGCTGTGACCAGCTATTGAAATATCTACAGAAAACGATAAAAGCCCTGTAACACTAAGTTATAGGCGTGGTGGTTTTTTGGCTTCCTTCTTCTTCCGCAGGCCCGACGTGTGGAGCATGAAGGACAAGAGGGACGTTCAGGGGCTGGTGAAGGCTCTGAAGTACAAGGACCCGGAGGTACGAAGATGGGCGGTCAGCTGCCTCCGGTCCCTCGCGTATCTGGAAGTGGACTCTAAAGTCCTCTCCCCCGGCGAAATCGTTAAACACGACCTCGTTAGGGCGGTTCTGCCCATGCTGGGTGACGAATACAAGCGTGTGCGCGAAGAATCGAAGTCATTCTACGGGGATGTTCTCAAACGACTGGGTAGAGCCAACGAGAGGGCTGTGCCCGACTACCTCGTCAGGGTGGCGCAGGAGACGTCGTCCAGCGACTCATACACGGTGTACAATGTACGTCTGGACTGCGCCGTCGCCGCTGAGATGGCTTACGAGAACGTCCGGCGCAGCTCCTGCGCGGTCTGCGGCTTGAAGTGGGACCAGTCGACGACGGACGCTTTCCTCAACCCCTACGCAATAGTCGTGGGCATGGTTAGAAGGGGCACATCGCAGCCTGCTGGAAGATGCCCAACGTGCGGAAACTACTACTGCGCCAAATGCGCCACATACGCCCTCGGCGTCGCCCTTGGCAGCTCCATGGTCCAGTGCCCCAAGTGCAACAGCAACCTGTCCTACCAGGTTGAGGAGGAATTCGATTCCACCATTCGCTGGCGTTTCAAGCAGTCGGTCTCCATCCGAGGAGTCAACGCGACCCACCAGTTCAGACTGGAATACAGAAAGGACTTGGAACCGTTGTTTGCAGCTCTTCGGCACAAAGACGACGACGTTCGAGGGGACGCCGCGAATGCTTTGGGGGAAATAGGAGACCCAAGGGCAGTGGAACCTCTCGCGAGTGCCCTGAAAGACGAAACCAGCCACGTGCGGCAGCTGGCAGCATACGCCCTCGGAGACATAGGCGACCAAAAAGCTGTTGAGCCGCTTACCCAGGCACTACGCGACGAAAACGAGTACGTCCAACACGCCGCAGAAAAGGCTCTGGAAGAAATAAAAGAAAAACAGCAGAAGCCTACAACCTAACCGCTTTTAATAGGTTTAAATTTATTTTAATAAGCTAATCTAGGTTGGTACCAAATGTCTATATTAATAAACATCAATTATCGCTTTGGGTTAATGCGGTGTCTAGTTATAGGCGTATTACGAAATATCTAAGTACTCGGGACCTGAAAGTCGGAATTCTTTTTAACATAATTCTAAACCCGTCCTCCAAGGAAAAGACTGACCATGCCCCTGAGGATTGGATTATGGACCATGTTAAAGCAGTGCAGAAGGCCATCATGAAGCTTCAGCTGTCCTGCCATTTACTTCCAGTTAAAGAAGACGTAAGATTCCTCATCGACTCAATAAAACTATTCCGACCAGACGTCGTTGTGAACCTCTGCGAAGCCTTTTTCGGACGCAGCCAACTCGAAATGAGTGTGGCAGGGGTTCTTGAGCTGCTGAAGATACCCTACACCGGCTCGCCACCTTTAACATTAGGCATGTGCCAGAATAAGGGCTTAACGAAGCACGTTCTGAAAGCCAACGGGATTCCGACGCCGGATTACAGGATTTTAGACAGTTACAAGGTTTGGAAGGGCGGAATCGACTTTCCCTTGATTGTGAAGCATCTGAGGG
>Ga0233423_10000771_pt1 | contig 16303 bp, 18 predicted proteins | sample Watercolumn_Mata_FD_180713 | JGI IMG/M metagenome (GOLD analysis project Ga0233423, IMG submission 180713) | Freshwater microbial communities from Lake Matano, South Sulawesi, Indonesia - Watercolumn_Matano_2014_112_MG | ecosystem: Environmental > Aquatic > Freshwater > Lake | place: Indonesia...
CACGCTTAAGGTCGGCGTCAACGAATAGTACGGAAGATGCGCTGTATGAGCAACCTTCTTGACGAGCTCAGCGGCGGCCTGCCACGAGTGGACTCTTTCCCCGAGGAAGATGTGGAACACCGTGCCTCCCGTGTACAGGGTCTGGAGGTTGTCCTGGTGCTCGAGGGCTTCGAAGAGGTCCCCCGTGTAGTCGACGGGAAGATGCGTGGAGTTCGTGTAGAACGGCTCCGCGCCCTTCTGGAGCTGCGCTTCGTTCGCGGCGATTATGTCCGGGTAGCGTTCCTTGTCGAGGTGCGGCAGCCTGTATGACACTCCCTCGGCGGGCGTCGCTTCGAGGTTGTACATGCTTCCCGTCTCCTCCTGGTACCCGACGAGCTTGTCGCGCATGTAATTGAGAACCTTCGTCGCGAACTTCAGCCCCTCCGGGTTCGCTATGCCGTAGCCGAACAGGTTGAGAAGCGCCTCGTTCATCCCGATGAGTCCGATTGTGGAGAAGTGGTTCTTCCAGTAGCTGCTGTACGCCTCCTTCACGAACCGCAGGTAGAACCTTGAGTACGGGTACAAGCCCTTCTCGGTGAACCTTTCCAGAACCTTCCGCTTAATCTCGAGGCTGTCCTTAGCTATCTCCATCATCTCGTCGAGTCGTTCGAAGAATTTGCCCTTGTCCTTGGTCAGGTGGCCGATGCGCGGCATGTTCAGCGTCACGACGCCTATCGAGCCCGTCAACGGGCTTGCGCCGAAGAAGCCTCCGCCCCTCTTCCTCAGCATGCGGTTGTCTATCCTGAGGCGGCAGCACATGCTCCGCACGTCCTCGGGGGACATGTCGCTGTTGACGAAGTTCGAGAAGTACGGAGTCCCGTACTTGGCGGTCGCCTCGAAAATCTTCTGAGACACGGGCGCGTCCCAGTCGAAGTCGTCCGTGATGTTGTACGTGGGAATCGGGAAGGTGAAGACTCGCCCCTTCGCGTCTCCCTCAATCATGACCTCGGCGAAGGCGGAGTTGAACATGTCCATCTCCGGCTGCATGTCGCCGTAGGCGTCGTCCAGCATGGTTCCGCCGCGGATGACGGGCTCGTCCTTCATGAAGCTCGGCACGTTGAGGTCAAGCGTCACGTTCGTGAACGGCGTCTGGAACCCCACGCGGGTCGGCACGTTGATGTTGAAGAAGAACTCCTGAAGCGCCTGCTTGACCTCTTTCTGTTCCAAACCGTCGTAGCGGATGAACGGCGCGAGGTAAGTGTCGAAGTTGCTGAAGGCCTGAGCGCCCGCGGCTTCGCCCTGAAGCGTGTAGAAGAAGTTGACGGTCTGCCCAAGGGCCGTCCTGAAGTGCTTCGCGGGCTTGCTCTCAATCTTCCCCGTGACCCCGCCGAACCCCGAGAGGAGGAGCTCCCTGACGTCCCATCCGACGCAGTATGCGCCGAGGACGCCGAGGTCGTGGATGTGCATGTCGCCCGTGTAGTGGGCGTCCGCGATGTTGGGCGGGTAGATTCTACTCGCCCAGTACTTCTCTATAACCTTGGTGGAAAGGTAGTTGTTGAGCCCCTGCAGGGAGTAGCTCATGTTCGAGTTCTCTCGAACGTACCAGTCCTCAACGTCCACGTATTGTTCTACAAGGTCCGAGGAGCTCAGGAACGCCGCGAGCTCCCTGATGTCCTGGTGCTGCTTCCTGTAAAGAATGTATGCCTTCGCGGTTCTGGCGTGCCCGTTCTCAATTAGGACCTTCTCGACGATGTCCTGAATCTCCTCAACAGTCGGAACCCCCTCGTCCCCGAACCGCTGTTTCAGTATTTCGACTACTTGGTCTGATAAGCGTTTAGCTTCCTCTCTGTCTTTTCCGCTGACTGCCTTTGCTGCCTTCCATATGGCGGTTGTTATGCGGTTGCCGTCGAACTCTTCGAGTCTGCCGTCCCGCTTCCTGACGTACTTCATCTTTTTTGTCCTCCTGAAGATGGATGCTAATGATTTTTTTGTTTTTGAATAATCACTTTGCGTTCGTTATTATGTATAGATAATGACTCGTGGTGAAAAAAGAATTTAAAGTTTCTTGTTTAAAAAATTGGATAATTAGAAAACCTGAAAAAATTAATGAAAACTGAAATAAGGCGGTTTTTAGGCGTTTTTGGAGACAGTTTTTTTATAACATTTTTCATTGCTGTAACCATGATTTGGACACCAATAATGCAATAAAGGTTTATCCTCGTTTATGCGAAGCAGACCTATATACAAAATTCCATAAATCTATGGCGAGCTAAGCGGAGGAAAAACGAGGAATCAGCGAATCACCACCACAGCGTTATCAGCGTGATTCCCAGCAGCGTTCCGAGTAGGATAACGACTACGACGAACAGGATGACCGCCAAGACGGATATGGCGAAGGCTTTCAGCCAACCGCAGTCGAAGAAGTGCTTCACCAGCGCAAGCCAAACGACCAGCCTAATGAGCGAGGACAGGAGCCAAAGCTTCAGGGTTCCGAAGAAGAGGAATTGAGTAAACAGCGCCAAAAAGTCCGTGAGGAACAAGTCAAAGAATGCGCCTATCAGCGTCCCAATAATAATAATCGCCACAGCGTCGGAGAACTTCGCCTTGTCCCTTCCAGCCAGAGCCCTGCCCGCCAGCCACAGGGCGGGCGACAGGATGATGACGTTCACGACGACGTGGACGATGAACGCGAAAAGGTCGAAGCTCAGCATCAAGTTTCACAATAAACAATAATTAATTATGTGTTTTTAAAATGTTACGATATCGATTTGTGCGTCGAAAAAAATTATCGAGGAATGTTCGGGTAAAGCTTTTATTCAGTCCGCATTAATACGGTGTATGCTTCGAGGGTTAAGAGGGTTCGCCCAGTTCATCTCGGCGGAACGCGGGCTGATGCTTTTCATGATTTCCGCGGGGTCCACCTTCCTAATAAGCGAGGGCCTTTCATGGCTTCAGGCGGCCTACCTCGGCGCCATCGTCTTCTGCGGCTGGAGCGGCGTCGACGCCATGAACAACGTCTACGATGCGGACCTAGACGAAAAGTCGGACCCGTTCAGGGCGGAGTACACGAAGAAACTTGGCACACTCGGGCTGCTCATCTCGCTCTTCTTTCTAGGAACAGCCATCGCCATGGGCGTGGTCGCGCAGGTTCCGCTTTTAACTGTCTTTATTCTGGCTGGAAGCCTTGTGGGGGTCCTGTATTCGGTTCCGCCCTTCAGGCTTAGGCAGACGGTTCTCAAGCCGCTGGTGAACTTTTCAGTCGGGTCTGTGCCCGTTCTGATCGTGGCCTCGTTCTTCAGCGTCTTCTCCGCCCAGGTTTGGCCCCTCGTGTTCCTCATCGGCATAACGACCGCGGTCAACAGCCTCTGGGAGGACCTTGCTGACTACGCCTCGGACTTCAGCAACGACGCGAGGACGTTCCTCGTCGTGCTGGGATTGAGGAAAGGGTTCTTCACGACGATTGTTCTCGGCTACTGCCTCGTCCCTCCGATGCTTCTCATAGGCGTGATGTTCGGGCTCGGTGTTGTCTACTACGCCGTCTTCTCGCTTCTCGTGGCATTCATGACCCTCCGCCTCGTCCAGTATCGTTCGGTCCTTCTTGGCAAAGGAGGTGACAGCACCAAGCAGACGCTGAAGCTCGGAAAAATCCTGGCCAAAGACTTCGTCGTCATGGCGATAGTCCAGACGGCAAACATCATGCTCAGCAGTTTCCTGAAGTACCACCCCCTCTTGCTTCTTTAGTTGCAACGTGTAAAAACGTGATAGGATTCGCGAGATCTTTGGATACTCAAAAAAACAGTTTTAGCTAAAAATTGGGCTTAGTCTTCTTCTCGCTTGGTTGTCTACGAGCAAACTATGAAGATAAACAGCAACCCCAGATTTTTCTTTTGACTTAAAAGCTTCTGAGAATGAAAATCCCATGAATTATCTTGATTTTTTTGGTTTTCGGCTCATTGTCTGTCGTATTCTTCGACGTCTTCGTTCATCACGACCAGTTCGATGCCTGCAGCCTTGAACAGCTCCATCGTGTCCTTGTCCGCGTGGTAGTGCTTCTCGCAGACCGCGCGCTTGATGCCGGAGTTTATCATCATCATCGCGCACGTCCTGCACGGCGTCATCCTGCAGTAGAGCGTCGCGCCGTCGAGGGGGATTCCGAATTTCGCTGCCTGGATGATGGCGTTCTGCTCCGCGTGAAGGGTGCGGACGCAGTGCTGCGAAGCGTTGCCGTTCTCGTCGATGACCCTCCTCATGTCGTGCCCGACCTCGTCGCAGTGCGGCAGCCCAGTCGGCGACCCAGCGTAGCCAGTCGTCATGATGCGCTTGTCCTTGACGATTACGCACCCGGCCTTCCCGCGGTCACAAGTGCTGCGCCTGGAAACGGCTTCGCACAAATCCAAGAAATACCTGTCCCAATCCGGTCGGCTCATGATTACCACGCTTTAACCCTTAACGGGCATCTTGATAAATATCACTTTTGTCTATTCGAGCCACACATGTCCCGTTTTCGACACGATAATCTGTGCGCCGCTCGTGCTACTACCAGCTGGCATGGCAGGCAGTAGTCAGCGACTTTCCGTCCCGGCGGCAGCGTCACCTGCTCATAAGCCGTCAAGTGCCCTTTAGCCTGGTGGTAGCAGACGTGACCCCAAAGGCTCAGCCTGTAATCGTCGTATAAGCCGAGCTGCCACAACCCCTCGAGATAATCCACCAGCGTCCAGTCGTCCAGGTGGCCCATGAACCTCGTCATCCCGAGGAACTGACCGCCGCCGTTTAAGCGAGCTTCGATGACCATCTGCATCTTCTCTTTCGGGAGCACGCCGCTGGAAAGCAGCTCAGGCCAATAACGGTAGTTAGTATAGCTGCCGAACCGGTTCGCTGTAACCCGCCCCTCGGGTCGCGGCATTGGCTCCACCGTCGGCGAAAGCCACCAGTCATTCGGGTCTTTGGTCCACGCCGCGTCTATTGCTTTTAGGAGAATTTCCCGTAAAGCGGTGGCGTCTTTCTGAAAGTTTTTGGCTTCGTCGGAGCGTCCTAACAGTTGACCGAGAAGGTGCGCCCAGTCCTGGAACCCGCGGACTACCCACGCGTTGTTGTGGAAGTAGGTCGCCACCGTCTCCCGTTCGTCCGCCTCAGGAACCCCAGCGACAAGCTGCACTTTGCCCGTTTCATTCACAAGTTTGCGTAGATAGTTTGCGAGGTGCGAAAGATGATGCTCATTGTTGTGGAGCCAGTCTTTTTGGGCTCCTCTCTCCGTTAATCGCCGCGCTGTCGTCAGCAGCTGCCCGTACTCGCTGAGGGACGGACCGTAGTAGTCGATGGTGCCGTCTTCGCGGACGAAACGGCGCAGCCAGTAGGAGAACAGCGTCTCGGCGCGGCGCGTCATGCCCCAAAGCGTCAGGGCGTCGACGGCGGCGACGATGGTCGGCGGGAACGAGTCGTGCTCCTCGCGGGCGTAGCTGCCCACGCCGTATTTGGGGTGGTCGCCCACGAAAGTGGCGTCAATGTGAGCAAGACCAACCCGCACCGCACGCTCCAAAAGCGGATGCTCGAATCTAACGTTAGGCGGAAGTCTTACCTCGCAAGCTTTTCGGTTAATGACCTCCGGGTCGAACGCTGGTTCGCCTTCGAGTGGTGGAGCGCAGCGTAAAATCTGCTCTGGTAATTCTCTTCCCGCTTTCAGTAATTCGTCTCTGAACGGGTCGGTCGACGATGAAAGCCAAGCTTCATGTTCTTCTGTCATGCGTCTTTTGCTTCTCTGCGATTGATCCCTTTTTTGGTATTACTGGTAGAATAAGCAAATAAATATTCATTCAACGATTGATAGAGTCATGCGTCCGAGCACTTGGGAGAACTGGTACTACCGGAAAGAGGACACCGTAGAACCAGAGATCCCCAGACTTGTGGAGCTTTTAGGGCGAAAAAAGGCTCCGAGAATCCTGGACTTCGGGTGCGGAGCCGGCAGGCACACGGTCTATTATGCGAGGAAGGGGTTCGAGGTCTACGGTTTCGACGCGTCAGAGGAGGCGCTGAAACAAGCTGCCAAGGCTCTCGAAAGGGAGAGTCTGCAAGCAGATCTGAGGGTCTGGGACATGACGAAGCCGCTGCCCTACGAAGACCGCTTCTTCGACGCCGTGGTAGCGACGAGGGTGATGCACCACACCTACGTGGAAAACATAAGGAAAATCGCCGAGGAAATCGACCGTGTGCTGAAGAAGGGAGGTTACCTGTTCCTCCAAGTGTCAGCATTCACGCCCGAAGAAAAATCAAGACCAAGACAAAAAGACTGGGAGTTCAAAGAGCCGGAGCCCCGAACCTACGTGTTCACAGGTGGCGAAGAGAAGGGCGTCCCGCACCACCATTTCTTGAAGGAAGAAGTGCTGAAAATGTTCAAAAACTACAACATCATCGAATTACACTCAAGAACCGAACACTACAGAGGCTACTGCCTGATAGCTCAAAAAAAGGAATGATACAAACACCGGGAAATTAAACCTCGACCTGCCCATTAGATAATGGTAGTCCGCGGGATATTTGAACTCTCGCCAAAGGGTCTACAGCCCCTATTTTTCAATTACTAAGTTGGGTCTTTAAAGGCTATGATGATTTGAAAACAATTTTTATGTTAGCTCTTCGAGTATTTCTTTCGGTTTGATTATTTTTATGTTTCCGTGTTTCGCTAAATCCAGTAGGTAGTGGTTGCCTGAGACGACGTAGTCTGCCTCTGCCTCCACTGCGCACTCGACCACGCGGTTGTCCTCCGGGTCTTCCGGCACAACGTTCAGAGGCTGCTTCGGCTCTACCGTCCTGAGTACGAGGACGTAGTAGTCGCATATCTCGTCAATCTCGCTTTGTTCCAATCTAAACTTTTGATACTCAAGAACCCGCCTCAGTTCGCTTAGGAGCTGCGGCGACGTGTAGGCTTCGATTGTGCCTTCCTCCGCGAGCTCGACCAGCTGGGACTCAGTCCCCCGCCAGAACCAAGCTGAAACGAGGACGTTCGTGTCGAAGACGGCTTTGGCTTTCTTCAACGGCTTCTCGCCGAGGAAACCGCTTTGGCGACATCTTCCTTCGTGACGCCGAGGCTCTTCGCTTTCCTCCTAATCGGCTCGGAAAGGACGTTGAGTATGTTTTCCCCGTCTCCGACCTTCCTCATGACGATCAGGTCCCTTCTGGCGAAGGCAACGAGCCTGTCCCCTTCCTTTAGGTCCAGCCTCTCCCTGACCGATTTCGGAATGACGACCTGACCCTTCGAACTCAGCTTCAGCAATTCGGTCATACGCATCAAAGTAAGATGAGTCTTACTGCAATATAAGCGTTCCCGCCGACGCAACAAAAAAAGGCACGTCTATATTTTTTGGTAGCCCGGGAGAGATTCGAACTCTCGTCGGAGGGTCCAAAGCCCTCTATGCTTGTCCACTACACCACCGGGCTGCTCTGGGCTGAGAATCTCTTCTCTGCATCCAGATAATAACTTTAGTGTTTGAGAAAAAGGTTGAGACGGGTGACTATTTGCTTTTGAAGAGGAACTTGTCGAGGACGTTTTTTGCTTTTTCGCGCCTCTTCTGGTGCTCCTTGAGGAATTTCTTTACTTTTTCGGCGAGCTTCGCCTTGTGTTCGCCGCAGAGGAGCTCTCCCGACTTGCACCTGTCGAAGGTTTCCTTGAGCTTCTTGTCGTCGTCCTCGAACAGGTAGTACTCGTATAGGTAAAGAGGGCAAATGGTCGGGTCCGCGCCGCACCGCCTTTGTTCCTCGACCGTCGGCCTCCCGCCCGTGAAGGCGTTCTTGACCTTCTTTTCAGCTTGCTCAGGCGTGTCCGTGGTGAAGATGCACGTCTCGGGCAGCGAGGCAGACATTTTTCCGCCCTTGCCTAGCCCGGGCAGGAATTTACAGTGTATCTGGGCGGGCTTGTAGTAGCCGAGCTTGGGCGCAACGTCGCGGGTCACCCGCCAGTACGGGTCCTGGTCGATAGCCGCTGGGATGAGGCATGGCACGTTCTCGCCCGTTAATTCGGTTTCTAGGAAGCAGGGGACGGCTTGTATTGCTGGGAAGAAGATGATGCCGATGTTTGAGCTGTCCGTGAAGCCAAACGTCGCCTTCACCGTCGAGAAGGTCACCCGCTTCGCAACCTTCGCGGCGAGTTTGTACAGCGCCCCGGCGGAGTCGACGTCCATGATTATCTTCGTCTTCTGCGGGTCGAAGCCCGTCGCGATGACGTCCAACGCGTTGTCGTAAGCATATTTTGTCGAGGTTTCGAGCTCCGTCTCGGGGTGGATGAAGAACTTCTCGTCGTCAGTCATCTGGAAGTACAGCTTCGCGCCGTAGACGTCCTGAAGGTGCTTCGTGAAAATCCACGGGACGAGGTGGCCGATGTGGACGGGCCCGGACGGTCCCCTGCCCGTGTAGAGGACGAACCTTTTCCCCGCTTCGTACTGGTCGAGTACCCAGTCGAGGTCCCTGTGCGAGAAGAAGAGCCCTCTCCTGAGCTGAAGGTGCAGATGCCCCGCGTGCCTCTCCATCCGCTTGAGCAGTTCCTCGGTGAGGGGCTGGGTCCCGAACTCCTCTATCAGCCTGCTGTAGTCTATCTTGCCCGACACGGTCCAGGGCGTGACGACCATTTCTTCCTCGTTGTTCGGCATTCCGATACGTCCAGTCTATGTTTTTCGGGTAGTATTATCGGTTGTTTCGTCCGTAACATGCTGAAAAAGGCGGGTCGCAATATAAACTTAATCTACAACCGCACTCCGCAACTTACAGGGCCTTGAAGTTGTTGAACCAAGTCTCGAACGTGACGAGGGAGTCTTGGGAGAAGCTCGGCTTCCTCTTCTCCAGCATCTCGTTGAAGTCCTGCATCTGCACCACGCGGGGCTCAGCACCCGACTCCGCCCTCCCCGACTCGAAGAGCTCGCTGTTGACCTTCAGCTGGGCGGACTGGCAGATGTCCATGATGTCGCTCCCCGAGAAGCCGTCGGTCAAGGTGGCGAGTTTCTCCAGGTCAACGTCCTCCGAGGTCTTCAGGGCGCCTATGTAAAGCTTCAGCATCTCGAGGCGCTCCTTGTAGCCGGGCGGCGGCACGTAGATGCGCTTCTGGAACCTCCTGATGAACGGCGTGTCCAGCGTCCAAGGCTTGTTCGTGGAGCCGATGACGTAGACGTGGACGGGGTTCTTCTTGTCGATGATGCCGTCCATCTCCTTAAGGAACTGGTTGCGGACGCGGGTTTCGCCGCTGACCTCCAGGCGGTGGATTCCCATGAGGGAGTCGAGCTCATCAATGAAAATAATGGCAGGAGACTTCTGGGACGCCTTGCGTGCGGAGTTGAACAGCTTCGCAACGTTCCGCTCAGCCTCCCCGAGCCACTTCGACATTATCGAAGCCGCGTCCACCGTGATGAAAGTCGCCTTAATCTCGTTGGCGACAGCCGCCGAAAGCAGGGTTTTCCCGCAGCCAGGGGGACCGAAGAGGAGTATGCCTTTGGGCCAGCCGAGGGGGAAGATGTCGGGCCTCAGCGACGGGTAGACAACGGCTTGCTGGATGGCCTTCTTCGCGTCTTCGAGCCCCGCGATGTCGGTCCACTTCACGTTCGGCGGGTTCTTCAGTATCATGTCGTCGAAGGCTGAAACCTCTGAGGTCGTCTGGGTCATCGTCGACGTTGACTCGTCGTAGCTTATGCTTGTCGCCTTGCCGGAGCTGCTGACCCAAACGTCCTGAAGGACTCGCACCCGGGTCCTGTAGACCTCGGCCCGCTGCTCGTAGATGCGGTTCAAATCGTGGTTCGGGTACGTGTGCACAATTCTCAAGAGGCACTCGATGGCCTTCTGGTAGGCTGAAACGGCCATCTCCTTTTTTCCATCACGGTCCAGAGCCACGGCATCTTGAGCGTGCTTTATGGCGCTTTTCTCAAGCTCCTCCATGGCGCTCACGCGTGTCACCTCTGAATCGCGATTTTGCCTTTTCCATTCAGGGATTCGAGAACTTCAACAACCTTGTCCGAGGGCAGGTTAAGCTCCTGCGAGCACCTTGCCACGTTCAGGTCGCCCTTGTTCCTTTCGACGTAGTCCATGACCAGCTCCTCGAGGAGGAAGGAGGACACGTCCAGACTGTACGGCGAGCTGCCTCCGCTGACAGGTGCGCCTTCGCTGTTGACGACGACCGCGGACCCGTCTACAGACAAAGCCACAAGCGGCTTAACCGGGACTGCAGCCTTAGGCGCCTCAACGGGCGGTTCCGGAATGCGGGTCTTCAGGTCCTGAACAACGACGTCCGCGGCCTCGTGCAGGATATTTTCAGCGGACTCGTCCAAGGTGACCGCGGGGGTGTACTCGTCCAAAGTGAACTGGGTGCCGACCAGAATCTCGTCCACGACGCTTGTAAGCCTGCTCATCTCGGGCGTGATGGACGGCATGACGTTTGCGACCAGCCCCAACGCGTTCTTCACGTCGCTGAATGCGCCCTCAAGCGTCTCCATGGTGGGGGAGACCACCTTCAAAGTGTCCAGCCTGAGGATGGCGCGTTCAACGGCGAGTTGGGTGTGCTGGGTAAAAGTGAGGACTTTCCTTATTTCTGCGATTTCGTTGGCGTAGATTGTCGCCCTTGCCTTGTTGCCTTTCCCCATGTAGTAGCTGCACGCTTCGAAGAGGTCCTCGTTCCGTGCTGAGAGCTTGGCTGACGCTAGTTCGAGCCTGGAGTAGCATTTTCCGAGCTCCCTCGTCGTCTCCATGATGAGCTCGCTGATGGGCTTCTTTGTTCTGTGGAAGAAATCTTTGATCATCGCAGCTCCTCCGATGGTGGCGGATTGCCAAAAAATGCCGGGGCTAGCCTTCGGTTACGCGTACAGGTAGGGCTTGTCTTCCTTCCTTGGGTTGTGCTGCAGGCTCAGGTTTGTCTTCGGGAGCCTTGGCATCTTCCTCTTTCGTCTCCTCAAGCGGCTCTGGTTTGGTCTCCTTCTCTTCCTGGAGTGCTTCTGACACCTTGTCCTTCATCTTCAGGAGGCTCAGCTTCGTCTGCTGGGCGTTCTTGACCTCTCTCAGTATCGACATTACCGAGAGCTGGTAGACCTCGTCCTTCACCGTGCCAACGCCGTGCTCGATCTCCAAGTAAGCCCTTGCGAGCTGAAGCGTCTTCAGCTGCTCGTCCAGAGCCTTGACCTGCTTGTCCGCGTCCTCGAGGATTGCTTGGGCTTCGTCCTTCATCCCGTTTAGGGATTTTTCGAATTCTCTGCTTAGGCTCTCGTGGATTCCCGACGGAATCACCTTGCCTTCGGCGAGTTTGTCGAGGATTTTCTTCTTCTTCCTCATCGTCGGCAGCTGCTCCGAGATGGTCTCGACCTTCCTGTCGATGTCGGAAACCATTGAGACTTCGTCTCTGCCGACTTTGAGGAGGCTGACGGGGTACCTTACGAGTTGGCCGTTGTTGTTTTCGACCAGCGCCTCTTTGGTTTGGCCTGAGGGGTCGATGAGGAACGACACTATCCTTCCAGTGTCTTTCACGTTCTTACCGACAAGCCCCGGGGCGTTTACGTTTTCGCTCATGTTTTCTCTTCTCAACTTTTCAAATGGGGGTGTGGGATCTCGCTCTCTTAGTACTGGGAGAATCCTGAGTCCTGTGCGAACGTCTCTGGTTGCTTCAACGCTGGGAGCTCAGGGAACTTCTCCTTCATTCTCTGCTCTGCCACTGTTGAGGCTTCGTTGAGTATCTTCCTCGCGTCCTCGCTTGCTACTTCAAAGTCTGGCGATATGCCAGCGGTTTGACCAGCCTCGATCATGATGTCGTTCAGCATCATGCCCACCGATTCGAGCTCCTTCTCGGCGTTAGGCAGTATGCCCGAGATTCCCGACCTGACGCTCTGCAAGACTTGAGCAGCTGGTGCCAAGCTCACAACGGCGTTGCCGAGCTGGGTTACTGTCCTCAGCCTCAAAACGACTCGTTCGAGGGCGAGCTGGGCGTTCATCATGAAGTTAGCCATCTTCCGCAGTTCCGCTAGTTCGTTGGCGAAGACGTTGGCTCTCTGCATCTGGTTCTTCGAGTATGCGTCGACGACCTTGGAGAAGAGGTACTTGTCTCTGTCGGTGAATCTGTTGAGAGAGCTCTCGAGGTACTGCACTTGGGCTTCGATCCGTCTGATGGCGAGTTCGATCTTCGACCTCAACGGCGCGGAGGGCTTTATGACTCCCGTTATGCCGCTTCGGTCTTTCTCCTCCCATCGTTTGGAGAATTTAGACAATGCTCTACACCTCTGAGTAGAGGGACACTATCATGGTGAATTAGAACCTTGTTATTACGCTCAGAATATCGCCCTATATATGCTGGTATAGTCGTCGCCAGACCCCCATACTAGGCTTTTAGTCATTTCGAACGCAAAAAGATGGCACCAATATTATATTATTAGACATAAAAATAGACACAACTAGCTCTCGTTGCATGAAAAAATTGCCAATAATTCAGCGAACCATTCACCAGTAAACTGATTTGGTTGGTCTTCCAGCCAGCACGGCTTCTGTTTCGTCAGAGTCCAGCGTCTTCTTGACTCCGAGCCTGAAGTGCCAGATAAAGCAACAGAGGCGGACGAGCTTGACCCTTTTCCCTTTTATGCCTTCAGGCAGAGCCTCGTTCGGGGTGCGGCTCGAAAAGTTCGTCAGTTCAATGGTGAATACGCATTTTTCCCATCTGTCTTTTTCGCTGTCCGTCACCGTTTCGCCAGTTTTTGTCACGTCAACCGCGGTTCCCTGAAGTTTCCTCGTCGCATTCGTCATTAGGTTCACTTTTTCTGGGAATAAGGGGCACGGACGTATTATGATTTGTGCCTTCAAGCATATTACTGCATCTTTCAAGGGGTTCTGTGCGGGGCTCGAAAGTTTTAAGTTTGGCTCGTCCATCATCATTCAGAGGTTTGTGGCGTTGCGGGACGTTACTCAGGGACGGCTTCTTTTATTGTTGAGCTTCGCGACGATGGTCCTTTACGTCTGGGCGCTCTTCCTCTCTCCCAAGGACGTCACGTTTCTGGGGAGGACGATAAGCGACTGGGCTTTGCTTATTCCCGTGATGATTATCGTGTTCCTTTTCCTCGTCGTCGTCGCGTGGATAGGCTGGGCGATGGCTACGACTCCACCGCCAATTCCGCTGCCAGGCAAAGGACCGAAGGACGAGGACGGAAAAGAGTACAAGGGCACAATCTAGACGATTATGGGTCCTTCTTTTTGGCCGTCTTTCCCTGCGTTAGTAGGTTGCCCTGATGGTATTTGCGGCGGGATTCGCGACCAGTGTTCGTGGATGAGTTTCCATTCTCCGTTGACCTTGGTCAGGAAGGCGGTCACACGTGATTGCACGTAGAAGTCGAGGTCCCGCATCTTTCCACGGTACCTGATTATGAACGTGACAAGAGCAGTGTCCCCAAAAATAGTGGTCTTCCACGACCTCGTCTCATACTCGTACTCCTTGAGCACTTTCAAAGCCTTGGCTTCGCTCGCAAGCGCCTCGGACTCCTGCAGCTCGTAGGGCGGCCAGTCGTCGAACTTCGAATATTTCTCCTTGAGGACGGTTCCCGCGATGGCGTCCGCGTCCCTGTTCTTCAAGCCATCTATGCGTCGGATTAGAACACTTTGAATTGGGTCCTCAACCATCGGGGTCTGCGCGGAGCCTATTTTGTACCCGCAGTACTGGCAGAAGTTCGTGGTTTCGCCGATTTCTTTTCCGCAGTTCGGACAGAACATACCCTTTCGCCCAATGAATTGAATACGGCTCTTCTTCTAAGCTTTTCTGAGGGTCTGCCCCCGTTTTCAGCGAGATTCGATAGTTTCTTATGCCATGAACCATTAAGATACCACAAGCAAAATTCTGTCCTAAATACGGAGAGGAACGGATTGGTGAAGTCTTCGCAGGTTTCGGGCTTCTACAGACTCAGCTTGGACGAAAGGCTGAAGGTCGTCAAGGACTTCGCGGGCCTGACCGACGAGGAAACAAGCCTACTGAAGACGACGAGTAGCCTCGAGTTCGGTTTGGCAGACCGCATGATCGAGAACGTCGTCGGCACATTCCCCATACCTATGGGGATAGCGGTCAACTTCATGATCAACGGCAAGGACTACCTCGTCCCAATGGCGATTGAGGAGCCGTCCGTCGTCGCCGCCGCCAGCTACGCAGCAAAGATGGCTAGAAGCAAGGGCGGGTTCCACGCGAGCAGCACCGAACCCATCATGAGGGGGCAAATCCAGACGGTAAGGGTCGCCGACCCGTACAGGGCGAAGATGGCGGTCCTCGAAGCCAAGGACGAAATCCTCAAGAAGGCCAACGACCAGGACCCCCTGCTGGTCTCAGTGGGCGGCGGAGCCAAGGACCTCCAAGTGAAGGTCATCGACACACCCCGCGGCCAGATGGTCATCACGGAGCTGCTTGTCAACTGCGGCGACGCGATGGGCGCAAACGCCGTCAACACGATGGCTGAGGCGGTCGCCCCCATGATCGAGCGGATTACAGGAGGCAAGGTCTTCCTCAGGATAATCTCGAACCTCGCCACCGAACGACTAGCAAGGGCTTGGACCGTAATCGGCAAAGAAGAAGTAGGCGGCGAAGAGGTGATCGACGGAATCCTCGAAGCCTACGCCTTCGCAGCAGGGGACCCGTACAGGGCAGCGACCCACAACAAGGGCATTCTGAACGGCATCATCGGAGTCGTCATCGCCACGTGCAACGACCACAGAGCCATAGAAGCGGGAGCCCACGCCTACGCTGCAAAGACGGGACGGTACCTTCCACTTTCAATCTGGGAGAAGAACGAGAACGGCGACCTCGTCGGCTCAGTTGAGCTCCCGATGGCCATAGGCACGATAGGCGGAGTCACGAAGGTGCATCCTGTTGCTCGAATCGCGTTGAAGATACTGGGGGTCAAGTCAGCCCGGGAGCTCGGCGAGGTCATGGCAGCGGTCGGTTTGGCTCAAAACCTTGGCGCTTTGAGGGCTCTTGCGCACGAGGGCATCCAGAGGGGGCACATGTCGCTTCACGCCCGGAACATCGCCGTCATGGCTGGCGCGACCGGCGACTACATCGATTTGGTCGCCGAGAAGATGGTGGCGGAAAAGAAGGTAAGGATGGACAGGGCGAAGGAGATTCTGGAAGGGCTCAAAACCAAGTAAAGCGCCTTTTATAATATTTGGTCATTGAGGACGAAACCGTGGACACAGTCTTCTTCATCGTCTCGGGAGAACACCCGACCCTGCCCTCGTCCGAGGTCAAGGCGGTTCTCGAAGCTGAGGGGTTCGCATACGAGGTTTTAGACGGGCTCCCGCAGGTCATGCGAGTCCGCTCCGACGTTAAATGCATTGAGGCGGTTCGGCGCAGAACTTCAATGACGAGGGTTTGCGGCGTCGAATTGTTCAACTGTCAGGCAACAATGGATGAGATAATTCGAAGCGTCGAAGAAGCTGATTTCACTGAATACATTAGCGAGAACGAGAACTTCGCCGTCCGAGTGAGAAGGATAAGAGGAAGTTCACTTAGTATCAAGACGGACATATTGGAGAAGGAGCTTGGTGAAAAACTGCTTAACAAAGTTAAGGGGATAGGGGTCAACCTCAAGTCTCCCCAAAAAACGTTCATCGGAATACTTACAGGAAGCAGATTCATCTTCGGATTGATGAAAACGGAAATCAGAGCCAAAAGCTTCATCAAGCGAGGGTCCAAGGTGAAGGCCTTTACCCACTCCGCGGAGATGCCACCAAAGCTCGCGAGGTGCATGGTGAACCTTGCCCAGCCGAGAAGTGGGGACGTCGTCCTTGACCCTTTTTGCGGGACAGGGAGCTACCTCATCGAAGCCAGCCTGATTGGCTGCAAGGTTGTGGGTTTCGACGTTCTAAGGTTGATGGTCAGGGGAAGCCGGAGGAATTTTTCAAGGTTCAACCAAAGCTTTGAAGGGCTTGTGGTTGCGGACGCCAAAAGTCCTCCACTCCGCGGCGGAATAGCTGATTGCATCGTGACTGACCCTCCGTACGGCATCTCGGCGTCGACCATGGGGCTTGGGAGGCGAGAAGTGTTCGAAGGCTTCCTTTCAGTGGCTTCAAAGCTGCTCAAAAAGGGGCGAAGAGTGTGCGTGGCAGCCCCCGAAACCGTCAACGTCAAGGAAATCGGGGAGCGATTAGGCTTTAAGCACGTCGAGTCACACTTAATCTACATCCACCGCAGCCTGACCCGCGAAGTCGCCGTGTTCGAGCTGCCGAGGTGACCCGTCCATGAGCCTGCAGATCACGTTTCTGGGGACCGCCGCCAGCATCCCCACTTCTACTCGGGCGCTTTCCTGCGTAGCCGTCAAGAGGCAGGGCGAGCTGTTCCTCTTCGACA
>Ga0233423_10000772_pt1 | contig 16292 bp, 12 predicted proteins | sample Watercolumn_Mata_FD_180713 | JGI IMG/M metagenome (GOLD analysis project Ga0233423, IMG submission 180713) | Freshwater microbial communities from Lake Matano, South Sulawesi, Indonesia - Watercolumn_Matano_2014_112_MG | ecosystem: Environmental > Aquatic > Freshwater > Lake | place: Indonesia...
GAGCTTGTTCAATTTCTGCTAGAGCCTCATCATAACTCCGAAGTACTTTACACTCTTTTGCTCTAAACAGATGCTTTTGAATTATTTTATTTCCTTCTTCCGTGTGCTTACGTTTTTCAAATGCCTCCTGCTCGTTTTCGATTTCTGTCTCCATCGCTTTGAGTGATTCGCGATTAGGATCGAGCACGATAGCTTTTGTAATGGTCATCAACGCATCTTCATATGATTCTTTCGCCAAATACTCTTTCGACTTGAATATGAGATCTTCTATTTGCGAGTTTTTTTCTTCCTCAGCTTGTCGAATCTGCCATTGCTGGTATGAATCTTGAATACGTTGTTCGAGTTTTTTGAGTTGAATATTTTCAGTGTCGTAAGTAAAACCATCGGCAACTTCAGCTAGGGCTTCGTCAAACGCTTCGCGTTCAAGAAATTCTGTAGCACGTTTGTAATGATTATTTATTGCATTTTGACGCGACTCTTCTTCTTGCTTTTTATGAAGTTCATCTTGGTATGCATGAAATTCCTTTTGAAGTTGTGCTTCAAAATTTTGAATCGCTTCACTCAAAGGATCAAGTATAAATGCTTTGGCAACTTCATCTAGAGCTTTGCTGAACTCGTTATCGGAAGCGTAACGTGATGCTTCCGCAAGATGGAAGGAAATCTTCTCTGCGGTCTCGTCAGTTTGGGTAGTTGTTGTGGATTCTTCTGTTAAGGTAACTGCTTCCTGTGCCTTTTTCTTGTTTTGCGCCGATATAATATCCTGTTCCATCCGTTTTACATCTTCATCAAACGGATTAACAATAAATGCCAATGCAACTTCACCAAGTGCATCTTCAAATCTTTCATCCAATAGGTAAGATCGCGCTTTCGTAAGATATTGAAAAACCTTCTCCTTATCGGCGCGTCGTTTTGCTTCAGTTTCTGCGTTTTCACCGAGTACCGCGCGCTCACGTTCCGATTGCTCGAGTTTACGCAGTTCCTCCTCTTGCTGACGACGAACAGTTTCTTCTGCTATTCGGCGTTGTTCATCGGCAATTCGTAACGCGTCTTCTTGAGCAAGTTGGATTCGTCGTTCACACGCCTGCAACGCCTCGTTGACTGGATCTAATACATACGCTCGTGTAATAACCCGAAGTGCCTCTGACCACTTCTGCTGGGAAGCAAGCCTTTCAGCATTTTCAATATGCTTTTGAATTGCTGTAAATATCGCTTCTCGTTTCTTGCGCTGTTCGTCTTCTCTTTTCCGTAACTGCTCTAATTGTTCTGCTTGTTCTCGCTCCTGTGCATCGCGGATTTGTCGTTCTAAGCTCAGAACTTCTTCGTTCAAAGGATCAATCACAACAACAAATGCTAATTCGCTTAGTGCTTCATCTAAACGACCATCATTTAAAAATTCTTGTGCACGTGTAAGGTATTGACTAATTTTTTGCTGTTGTGCCTGCTTTCGCGCTTCCTCTTCTTTTCTACGTTTTTCTTCTTTTTCTTGTTGTAGGCGTGCTACTTGTGCTTTGAGAAGCTCTTGGCGTTTTTTTTCATCCTCTTGTTGTTTCTTAATCCGATCTTGCTCATCGCGTAAACGAGCTTCTTCTTGTGTCCTACGTATGAGATTTTCCGATTCATGGATTTTTTCATTAGCTGGATCTAGAAGGTATGCTCGAGCAACCTCATCTAATGCACGGTTGAAATCACCCTTATCTAAATAATCTTTCGATCGGTTAAGAAATGTTACAATTTTCGTTTCGATTGCTTGGCGTCGGAGCTCTTCGTTCTTTCGACGTTCATCTTCTTCTTTTCTACGGAGTTCGGCTTCTTGTTCTTGTTTAGCTGCTACAGCCGCAGAGCGTTGAGCTTCAACTATGGCGAGATTCGAAATATGTTCTAGTGCAGCAGGAATTGGTTGTGCCGGTGCAATTCCCGTAATTTCAGGTTTTTTATCCTTTTGTGCTGTAACAAGCGAACGGACTCGTTCCTCGTAAGCTAAAGCGTAAAGATTTCTTGGATCTCGACTTCGAGCTTTTGCGATTTCATCTAAGGCAGCTGCATAATTTCCTTCCTTAACCAGTTTATCAGCCTGCTTAAGGAATATTGCAACTTCCTTCAGTTGTTCTGCACTTCTTAGAGCATCTGCAGATTTTGCCATCTATAACTTCTTATTTTAAGAATGGTTTTTTCTTCTAAAAAAGACCCACTTCGGCATATCATGGTAGATAAATTCCAAGAGATTGTCAATAAGTGTCTACCCTATTTAATGCAAAGGAATCTTGGCTTGATTCGTTTAAAGACTTGGCCTATTTAGTCTTCTAAACGTCCAGGAATATGATAAATAGAATTCGTCGGGGTGAGAGGATTCGAACCTCCGACCCCCTGCGCCCAAGGCAGGTGCTCTAACCGGGCTGAGCCACACCCCGAATTTATTTAATGTACTTAAAAGTTCTACTCGAATCAATATTCTATCGATAGAAGGAGGTTTGGTAGGACAAGCTGATTTTTTTATTAAATATTTTTTTTACTTCTTGTTTGCAAGCCAACCCTCAGGATTTTGTTTTTCTCTATCTTTCCAGATCTCGAAATGTAAAATTGCGCCTGCAACTGTGTCTCCACTTTTTGCAATGACTGTGCCTTCTGATACTCGCTGAGATTCTGAAACAGAGACATCGGATAAATGCGCGTAGACCGTGCGAAATCCATTGAAGTGATTTAGAATGAGCACGTTGCCAAAACCAGGTATGAACGATAAAACAGCTACCTCACCATCTGCAACTGCATATACTTCAGAACCTACAGGAGTAGATATGTCGATGCCAGTATTCTGAGTTACCGTTTTCAAAACTGGATGTACTTGATTACCAAAATGTGATTGAATTGTACCGCGAATGACAGGCCAACGGAGTTTTCCTTTGCGTTTTTCAAATCCGACGCTCGTTTCAGCGATTGCTAAGTTCGCGTGTGGAACAGATGGTTGAACAGTCTTCAGACGTTCAATTTCTTGAGCAGCAACTCGTTCACGTTCCCTTCGCTCTGCTTCTTCACGTTCTTTTCGAATTCTTTCTTTCTCGATAAGATTGGCAATTAATTTTTCTATTTGCTGAAATGCTTGGGTTTTTCGTACTAGTTCTTTTTTATAAGTTTGCTTGTTTTTTCTAATTTTCTTCAATACTGTTTGACGTTTTGAAAATGTTTGCTTGAGATTGCTTTCCTCGCGGGTCTTTTCAAATAAAAGTTGTCTCTCATGGTTCAATTTTTTCTGTAGTTGCTCGTTCTTTTCTTCGAGAATCGATTTGTTGTCTATGATATCTCGTAGGTCTTTAGCACGTTGTTGAGAGAATTTTTTAAGATATTGGATTCGTATAGAGAGTTGATTTATTGATTTAGATGAAAAGAGTAATTCAAGATCATAAACACGTCCATTTTTATATATTGAACGGACATAATTGGCATAGTGTGATTTTAGAAATTGTTGTTGAGATTCAAGATCGCTGATTGTCTTTTTAGCAGAATCAATTTCGGAATTGATATCACTCTCTTCCTCTCGAAGTTTTTGTATTAATTTTTGAATAAGGTTGGATTGTCGTTCAAGATCGTCAAGTCGATCTAGAGTAACTTTTTCCTTCTTTTCGCTTTCTTTTAGTTTTTTTTCATACGCCTGAATGTCATTTCGAAGCTTCTGGAGTTCCCTTTCTTTCTGTTTGATTTCTTTATTTGTTTGTTGTGCTGTACTATCTACAAAACCAAAAAGAAGAAAAAGAAGAACAATTATGTAGGTTTGGCTTGATTTCACCAATTAATATGCTCAGCGTTTTGTGGGACTGTAAAAGAAAAACACAACGGTTCAGTGTTGAGATGAACATCTGAAAAGGATAGAGAAAGAGTTTGTTTATTTTTTGGATGTGTTAATCGAATTAGAAATGGTATCTCGATACCTTCAACTTCCTCAAAATTCTTAAACGATTGCTCAAGAATCGTAGTACCTCGAATATCTAAATATTGAATTTTTTGAATAGATAGTGATGATGGATCAATCCAATACTGCCTTTTACCGTTATTATCTATATACACATATATAAATCGATCATCGTCGAACTGGACTTCACTAGGAGCGTGTAAATCACTATTGAAGAAGGATCCGCCTCCAAAAAGATTTATTAAATCATCAAACTCGATTTGGATGTGTAAAATTCGATAAAGATTTTCTTTCTTTGTTGAGCCAGTAATTAACTTATTTGAAAGGCTATTGTAGAAGAAAAAATTAGTTCGCGTTATAAGAGCTGATCCAACTTTAATACCGAATGGTCCTTCAAGATTAATCAATATCGAATCAGGCTTTTGAAGTGTCAAGCTAAATGATCCACTTTGAGCCATTTCGGGAGATTCTATGGAAATTCGTCCTTCGCACATCATCGATTGAATTTGTGTGTGATGTGTGAGTATTCTTTCCTGTACTTCTGAGAATGGGATATTGCGATAAGTAGTGCGTAATGTGTTCGATGATCGGCAACCGATGATGAGTAATGTCGGGAGAATCCAAAAAAGGATAGAACACCTTCGCATCAATTCACTCCGCGGTTGCTCTTTTCTTTTGCCGATTGATTTTTTGGATCCATTTCTGATGCTTTTTTCCAAAATTCTAGTGCTTTTTCCTTCTTTTCAAGCTTTAGGTAGACATCGCCAAGATGTTCATGAACTACTGAACTTGCCTCACCTGTAGCAACAGATTTTTCAATGTATTCGGCTGCTTCTTCAAACTTTCCAAGTTTATAGAAAATCCATCCATAGGTATCAAGATATGCGGCATTGGTTGGTTCAATATTGATCGCTTGTTTTGACATTTCTAGTGCCCGTTCTAATTGGAGACCACGCTCCGCCAGACTATAACTGAAGTTATTTAGAAGCAAGGCTGAATTTGGTTCTTGTTTTAGTCCGTCTTCATAAATGCGATCGCTTGCTGTATATCGTTGTAATCCATCTAAAGTAAGAGCCAAAGTGCTAAGTGTATTGAGATCCTTAGGATTTAATTTGTAAGCTTTCTCAAGTGGAGAGACAGCTTCTTCTTGTTTTTCAAGGCGATTGAGTGCAAGTCCTTGAAGAAGATAGAAACGGAAGTCGTTAGGGAGGATTTTTTGAGCGTTAGCCGACACTTCGAGAAGTTTTAAATATTTACCCTGGCTAAATAAAGAAGTTCCATAGAACCACCACCCATCACCATTGCGTTCTTCTATTTTGATAACCTGTTCGAAATATTGACTAGCAACGGAATCTTGGTGCTGATTAAGTGCGAGAGCGCCTAAATACCATTTAGGCCGCCAGTCATTTGGAGCTTCACTCTGTAATTTTTCAAAAATATCATGGGTTTTAGATATTAGCGTAGAATCATGAGCTGTTAATGCAAAAAAACCGACTCCAATTCGCATCTGAATTTCGAAATTTTTATTTCCCCGCTGGAGAAGATTTTGATATAATGTAATAGCATCCTTATATTTCTTTACATCCATATAAACATCTGCAAGAGCTGCAATTACTTCGATATCCGACGAATCGGTTTCGATCATATTTTCCAATAATGCAATTGCCTGGTCTAGTCGACCACCCTTTGCATAAGTCTCGGCGAGTTGTTTTTGAAGTGGCCGATTGCTTGGATCGAGCTCTAGCATTTGTTTATACTTTTTTGCGGCTTCATCAAATCGTCCAAGTGTAGAATAGGTCTGTGCACATTGGAAGAGGATGTCGAATTGAGATGCGTCGCGTTCTAGAACTCTTTCAAAAATTTCTATTGCTTTTTGAGGCTCTGAAACTTGATAAAGACGAGCAAGAGCCAGCCAACCTGGTGTGTAAGTGGAATCAATGCGCGTAATTTCTTCGTATTCCTTAATAGCAAGATCAATGCGAGTAATGTTAAAATAGATGTTACCTAAATTTTCATGGTAGGCAATATTTTTTGGTTCTAACCGAACGGCTTCAGCAGCTGCTTCGGCGGCTCGTGCAAGCTTCCCTAGCATAAAATAATCTTTAGAAATTGCAAAATAGATTGTTGCATTTTGATCTGCCTCTAAAGCTTCTTGGTATTCAAGGATTGCTTCAGCGTACGATCCTTTAGCGTCCAGTGCTGTACCATCAATGAAGTGTTTCAAAGCTCGATCTCGTTGAACCTCTTTGTGGGCAGATTTTTGTTGTTTAGCCCCATTGTTTACCATCTCTTGCGATGAGGTCTGTTTTGATCCACCACATCCTGCGAGAAAAAAAATCCCCACGAAGAAAGTGAGGAATTGTAAAGACTTAGAAAAGTATATCATCCTGTATAAATATATTGAAACAACACCCCACTTACAAGCAGTCATTACACTTGTTTCACGAAAAGAAAGCCTGTAACTTTGTTTCAAGATGGAAGTCGTGGACTCATATAATATCGCGATAATGTGGAACTGGGAATATGATCGACCCTTTATTGAGTTGATACGTTTTAATACATCTCAACAGAACTTGAAAGTATTAGAGATTGTAGCAAATAATGTTGAAGATGTTTTTGAAGGTTATAAAAGAAAAAAAATTAGATTTCAATATCTATTAGACCGCGCCTCAGATGAAGATGAACGATTTCAACCTTTTGCTCGTTATGTCCTGAAGCAATTTAGGTCAGGAGATGGATCCTTATTGTCTATTATCCATCCACAAGATCTTCAAAGTCTTGCTGCAGATAAGGCAACGATGCATCTTGAATTTTTATCTAATGGCATAGATGTACCTTACACCATTATTATTTCACCTTATAACCATAAAAAAGAAGTTGAACTATCGTTAACGGAATTATCAAAATTAGGACGGCCGTTCATTGTTAAACCAGCAAATACGACAGGTGGCGGCGTGGGTGTCGTTATGGGAGCTGAAACACTAAAAGAAATCATTGATGCAAGACAATTACACAAAAATGATAAGTACCTGCTACAAGAAACCATTCGACCAGTTCTTTTAAATCAACATCGTGCTTGGTTACGGATTTTTTATGCATTTGGTGACATAATTCCTTGTTGGTGGGATGACGCTACACATATATATTCGCCGCTTACAGCGGATGAAATCCGATTACTCGGGCTTTCCCAATTATTTGAAATTACAGAACGAATAAAGAACATTTGTAAACTCGATTTTTTTTCTTCGGAACTTGTCTATACTGCTGATGGTAAATGCGTTGCGGTTGATTATGTGAATGAAATTTGCGATATGCGCTTCCAATCCCAATTCGCAGATGGAGTCCCTGATTCCATCGTCCATAGAATTGTTGGAAGGCTAGTCGAGTATATAAAGAAATGACTAAATATTGCTACTAATTTAAGGAATTCGTTGCAGTATTTGGGAATAGCACTTGACTTTCAACAAGTGTATTAATAACTTACCACAAGATGTTATAAATCCACTATTCCCAATGAAACTGTCTGGAGGCTTTATGAGTCTCAAAAAGAAATCTTATGGTTTTGGATCGCAGTATTCGTGGTTCATTGTTTTCATAATAGTCACTTTTTTATTGGTTGGTTGCGGCAGCAGCGAGGAAGCAACAACAGAAGAACAAGTTCAGGAAGAAGCTCAACCTTTAGGATCTAGCGATGAAGAGCAACCTCCGCCACCAAAAGAAGAAAAACCGATGGATCAAGCGCTTACAAGTTTTGTTGGTGGAGAAGAGGAGAAGCCTTCTGAAGCTTCAAAACCCTCCGCAGGAGCTCCAACTCAGCTTGCGCTTTATGAAAAACAAATTGATGACCTTCGTACAGAAAATACGGGTCTAAAGCAGAAGATTGTAAAACTTGAACAGGAGAATAGAGGTACTAATGCCCGTATGACGGAAATGGAAGCGAAATATAATTCCGAAAAAATTCGTGCGGATAAAGCAGAAGAGTTGTTAAAAAGTAGTCCGACTCCGATGGCTGCTCCGACTCCTTCGGTGAAATCAATTGCAGAACAACCTGTTGCTGCTATAGAAGAGAAATCGGCACCTGTTTCTGTATCTCTATCTACTTATGAAGATGCATTGAGCGCGTTTAATACAAAGAAATATGATAACGCAGCAAGATCATTTAAAGCAATTGTAGATGCTGGTGGATCGGATGAATTAACAAACCGGGCAAAATATTGGTTGGGGGAATCTTACTTTGCACAGAAAAAATATAAAGACGCATTACCACTTTTCCAGGATGCATTAAAATATAAGCGTTCCGAGAAGAAGGCTGACGCACAGTTTATGATTGCACAGATCTATGAACGCTTGGGTAATAAAGCGAAAGCAAAAGAGGCTTATGAAAACGTTGTCAAGAACTATCCAATGAGTAAAAATGTAAAACGTGCTAAGGAAAAGTGGGCAAAATTGTAGAATTCCTATTCAGTTAAAAATTCCAAAACCCCGATTAGAGATAATCGGGGTTTGTTGTTTCAAGTGGTATTTCTACTATTCGAAATTCTTTTTAGAAATGCTGTGGTCTTTGAAAGATTTTAGAGATTTCAAATGTTAAGTACTAATTGTATAATCTTATGAGTAATTTTGTTTTGTGAATTAGGTATAATCATTTTGAATAATGAAGTTTTCTATCATCTTGTATCTCGCTGCATCCAATTGTATATTAAAATAATTGATGTCTAGAGTACTCACCAAATATGTATGCCAATCATGTGGGTATGTTTCACCCAGATGGATTGGTAAATGTCCAAATTGTTCCGAGTGGAATTCCTTCATCGAAGAAACCTCGCGACCTGTGAAGCTTGCCAGAAAAGTCGGAGTAAGCTCAAAAATTGAGCCAGTTTCCTTCGAGCAAATTGAAAAAGATGAAATTCCAAGGTTTAAAACTTCATTAAACGAATTTGACCGTGTACTGGGTGGTGGATTAGTTCCAGGTTCGCTTGTACTCTTAGGGGGTGATCCTGGTATTGGAAAATCGACACTCATGATGCAGATGGCCATATCACTCAAAAATCAAGCAATTTTATACATTACTGGTGAAGAATCGGTACGTCAAATCAAACTTCGTGCAGAACGTTTACAAGCTAGTAATGCGAAAAATATTTTACTTCTTGCTGAAACGAATCTGGATTTAATTTTAGATGTTATTGAATCCGGTTCACCAGAGCTTGTAATAATAGATTCCATTCAGACAATGTATCGGCCAGGATTGGAGAGTTCACCAGGTAGTGTAAGTCAAGTAAGGGAATCTGCTGCATTGCTTTTACGACTAGCAAAAACACATGGGATACCAATAATTCTTGTCGGTCATGTCACAAAAGAAGGAATGATAGCAGGTCCTAAAGTGATTGAACACATGGTCGATACGGTTCTTCAATTCGAAGGTGAAGCACATCATGCATATCGCATATTGCGCGCCTTGAAAAATCGATTTGGATCGACGAACGAAATTGGAATATTTGAAATGCACGAGAATGGTTTACAAGAGGTAACCAATCCATCAGAAATATTTCTCTCTGAACGCCAGTACGGTTCTTCTGGTTCTACAGTCGTTGCAAGTATCGAAGGTTCACGTCCTATTCTAATTGAAGTGCAAGCATTGGTAACTCCAACAAGCTATGGATTACCTCAACGAACTAGCACAGGTTTCGATTTGCGCCGGCTAGCGTTATTACTTGCGGTTTTAGAGAAGCGCGTTGGCTTAAATTTAGGTCAACAAGATGTTTTTGTGAATATAGCAGGTGGAATTCGTATTGATGAACCAGCAGTAGATCTTGGTATTGCAACATCAATAACTTCGAGCCTTCGTGACGTTCCGGTAGATTCTTCATCGGTTGCAGTAGGTGAAATTGGATTAGGTGGAGAAATTCGTACGATTGGACAGATTGAAAAAAGAATCCATGAAGCCACAAAACTCGGATTCAAACGAATAGTCATACCTCAAAATAATCTAAGGAATTATAAACAAAGTGGTGGAATTGAAATCATCGGTGTTGATAAGATAGAGAAAGCTATTGAAGTTCTATTAGCATGATATGCTCTGAGATATTTAAGTGGATATTCATAAATGATTAATCTTGTCCTAGCGACCCGTAACACTCATAAAGTGCAAGAATTACGAACGCTTTTTAGCGACATGAATATCAATGTGTTTGCATTAAATGATATTGCAGATAACGTCCAGCTTCGAGAAGATGGAAAAACATTTGAAGAGAATGCTCTTCAAAAAGCTAGAATTGTATATCAAAGCACAAAAATGATAACTCTTGCAGACGATTCAGGGCTTGAGGTATTCTATCTTAATAGACGGCCTGGGGTTTTTTCGGCGCGTTATGCCGGAGAGCCATCAAACGATGATGCAAATAATCGAAAACTTCTCTTTGAGATGCGAGGTGTCCCGCGACGAAGGCGAAGGGCTCAATTTCGTTCAATTCTAGCACTTGCATGTGATCAAGGCGAGACATTAACAATTGGGATTTGTTCAGGAATAATTGCAGAAGAACCACACGGAACCAATGGATTTGGGTATGATCCAATTTTCATACCAGATGGCTTTTCAAAAACATATGCACAATTGACTGCTGATCAAAAGAATCTCATCAGTCATCGTGCCCAATCCCTGAAAAAAATGAAGGAAATCCTCAAAGTTAAATTTCCTTCAATACAATAGTATTCAATGTTCATTTCTGGCTACATTTCTTGACTAAATGCGCGATTCTTGTTATTATAACGCGCAGAGTCTAATTCTTAGTGCGAAAGTAGCGTGAATGTCTACACAAGACGAACGAATAAGTAGCCTCCAATCAACAATTCTCTTTCATGAATTATCGCATGATGATTTACTCCGCGTTATCGATCAATTCAAAGAGGAAAAGTATTCTGCAGGATCAATAATTTTTGAAGCAAATTCGTCCGGTGATAAAGTATATGTTATCGAAGAGGGTGTAGTCCGTATTTCACGTGTTACTACATTTGGTGAAGAGACTACACTTGATATACTTGGTAAGGGTGAAGTTGTTGGTGAACTTGCATCATTAGATGGACAAACACGATCTGCACGAGCAACTTGTATAGAGGATTCAGCCCTCTTGTCACTCGAAAAACCAGCATTCGAGAAACTCATTCGTTCGAATCCACAAGTAGCCTTTAATCTTCTTAGAGAGTTAAGTGGCCGAATTCGCAAAGCTGATGATAACATTGTTCGAAGGCTTGAAGAACAACGCCTGGCAATTGAAGATCGGTTCAATAGATTACAAAGATTAATTGAAGCAAGTAAAATTATCAACTCAACATTAGATTTGGACAGATTGCTTGGATTGATCTTAAATGCAGCAGTTCAGAGCATCGAAGCAGATCGAGGTACGCTCTATATTGTTGATGATATAAAGAGGGAAATCTGGTCAAAGGTTCTACAAGGGAATAATATGGGTGAGATCCGGTTGCCTATTGGTAAAGGCTTATCCGGTTATGTCGCAGAAACTGGTGAGACAATTATTATCCCCGATACATACGCTGATCCACGATTTAATCCCGAGACCGATAAAAGAACTGGCTATCGTACACGCAACATGCTTTGTATGCCGATGAAAAATAAAGACGGCAAAATCATCGGAGTTTTTCAACTCATGAATAAAAAACATGATTGCTTCGATGAAGATGACGTATCATTTATCGATGCTTTTTCAGCACATGCCTCTGTTGCTATCGAAAATGCGCGTTTAGCGCAAGAAATGGTGGCAAACGAGCGATTATCAGCAGTTGGGAAAATGGCAAGTGTTATAATCCATGACATAAAAAATCCGATGGGAACTTTACGTGTGTATGCTCAAGTAATGAAAAAGAAATCGGGGAATGAAGAAGCAACAAAGCTTGCCGATGAGATGATACACCAAGTCGATCGCTTTGTGAATATGACACAAGAGATTTTAGATTTTACACGCGGTGTAAGTGCTACGAACTTCCAGGAGTTGGAATTTTACGATGTGATGGTAAGCGTCCTAAACTTTATTGAAAAGGACCTAGAAAAGAATAATGTCAAGCTTATTAAGAATGCTGAGTTCAAAGGTGTTATCAAATTAGATCAAGATAAAATGGTACGAGTGTTTTATAATATTGCTAGCAATGCACGCGATGCCATGCCTCAGGGTGGAACTTTAACGGTCACTACAAAACAAGATGGTGATTACGTTCGAATTGACTTCAGAGATTCTGGTACTGGAATGCCCGAAGAAGTAAAAAAACGTATTTTCGAACCCTTTATGACTTACGGAAAAAAACACGGAACTGGCTTAGGAATGGCGATTGTAAAAAAGGTTGTGGATGATCATAAAGGAAGAATTGATATAGAAAGCGAGATGGGAAAAGGTACTACCATCAGCTTTTGGTTACCTACCAAATCATCATAGATAATAGAGGGTGTGGATAAAAAAACGGCGCTTAGAGCGCCGTTTTTTTTTGTCGGCTAATTAGAATTTTTTTACCGAGCAAATCGAGATTTCGACAGAAAATTATTTAACGAATTTCTGCGAATTATCGTGACATGCCCAGAAGAACAAGTAAGAATGTCCAAATTGCCCAGACTACGAATGATATTCCGACGCTCATTCCAACGGATTTTCCGGAAAACTTACTTAGTCCAAATCCAACAACGGCCGTTTGCCATAAACCAAAAATGTTTAATGCGGCAAGTAGTCCGTGAATTTTCACAGAAGGATCAAATTCGTTTAGGACGAAGAGAGCAGCCGATGGGCCAGCATACATCGAACCAAATCCTATCATCATTCCGATTGAAATAACCGTACCTAATATCGCAATCCACGAACTAATACCATAAAGTTCCAAATGCTTCGAATATCCAGCACTTGCCTTGAGAATAAATTTATCGCCAAGCCAGAGAAGAAGAGTATATAAGAAGAACATCAACGAGATTACAACCACTGCGCCAATAGAACCAAAAACCACAAACATCGCTCCCATTTTTTCCATTTGGTTTATTGTTTGATCATATCGTTCCTGTGATATTTTATTTTCTTGTAAAGCTTTATCTAATTGTTTTTCTTGTTGTTCGATGATCTGAGCACGCAATAATTCAACATTGGAAACCACAAATGTGGCAGCGATCGCGAGTAATAAAGTAACGATGAATGGTATAAGCCACAGTTTTGCTGATGAGGCAGAAGTTGCTAAACCTTCGAAAGCTTCCGAAGGAGAAGTAAACACATTCATAAAGGTAGATCCGAGTGACGGGGCTGGCGGTAACGATTGTTGTTCTTCCATAGGCTCTCCATTTTGTTGGTGGAAAAAAATAGAAACTTAGGTGGAACTATAAAATAGTACGAAATATTTTTAATAAAGCAAATCATGTTCAAACAAATTTATAGGTGTATTCGAGTAGACTCGGCAGTTAAGCAAATTACAGAATTATCGCGTTTTCAAAGGGAAGAAGGAAGAACGGGGCAGCTTTTTCGATGCAAACAAGTTGTGCATTCTCGATTTACGGAAGAAATTGAAGCAAGGCAACGCGGACAACGGGAAATGAAAGGATTGTTAATCTCGTAATTACATTGAAAGCAATTTCGTGTTTCCATTTGAAATTGATTGTTACATTGTATGGCAGATGAGGTCTGTTGATTTGTGAAAGTCATAGTGTTGCTATATTAAAATCTGGGATACAATTCCACCGACCATAAAAGCACCAATCCAGGTAACAATCCAAATAAGCAATGCCTGCTTTGTACCGCGCTCTTTCATCATAACAATCAATGAAGCAATACATGGGACGAATAACGTAATCGTGACGAGTGAAACAACAATCTGATCAGGAGTTAGGACCAAGTTATATAATCCGGCAGCACCGAAATCTCTCCTCACCAATCCCATCACAAATGTTGTCGAAGCCTCTCGTGGCAGTTGCAGCCAGCCGGTTACAAATGGTGCTAGTATATCTTGCCATATTTCCAATAATCCGGTTAGTTGCATGATTCCTACCGCAAGAGCTCCGGCAAAAAACCAGGGTGTTGCTTCCTTCATAAAGGCAAAGGAACGGAAGATCGTCTTTCTCGCAATATTATCTAATCGTGGAAGACGCAATGGAGGGAGGTCGATAAGGAGCGGACTTGATTCTCCAGGTAATAAGCGGTGTAAAATTGTACCTACGGCGACGAGTACGATAAAAATTGTGATCGAGTAGGTAATCATTGCGAGGAAACCAGCCCCGGCTAGTAATGCAGCGATTACAGCAATTTGAGCTGAACAAGGAATGGCTAATTGTAGGATCGTAGTTGCAATTGTTTTTTCGCGTTCGCTACCTAAAAGCCGGGTGGTTATTGTTGCCATTGTTACACAGCCAAATCCTAGGATCAACGGAATAACTGCACTGCCATTTAAACCAATAGCGTTCAAGCTTCTATCAACTAAAGTTGCAAGGCGTGGTAGATATCCGCTATCTTCCATCAATGATAATACAAGATAAAATGCCATCACCAATGGAAGCAACAAAAACAGAAGATAAGTGACCGTCATAGATAGAATACCGAACTCACCTACGAACAGTATTCCTAGCCAGAAATCAAGTCGGATGAAAGAAGAGATTACTCCTCGAATCCAAGGCTCCCACATCTTATGACCAAGATATTTTTCGGTGATATTCACAAGATCGCCAGCTACCCATCTCCCAACAAATAAATAAATGAGATATAAGACACCGAAGAGCATTGGTATACCTGTCCAGAAGTTTACAGCCCATCGACCCAAAATTGATGAAATGATAGCTTGCGGTTTCGTTTCGCTTAGGACTGTGTTTACAACGCTATTTACTCGGTTACGTCGTTCGATGTAGACATTTTCACGCTCAATTCCGACTTGTATTCCGTGCTTGTTTGCAAGGTCTTCATCACCTTCGAGGACCAATAATGCCTCTGCCTGCGAACCGATTTCAGCAAGCATAGAGTGCAATCGCGTGTGCAGTTTATGATCAATAATTCCTGTCTGTGCTTCTATGATTGCTTTTTCGAGTCCGTCGAGTCCAGCTTTATGGATTGCAGAGGTTTGAAAAACGGGAATACCCAATAATTCCGAAAGTTTGGTCGTATTAATTCTAATTCCCTGACGTTTTAGCTCATCCTGGAAATTAAGAATGAGTGAAACCTTTTTACCCAGATCAATAAGGTGTTGTGTCAGGAAGAGATCACGCTCGAGATGAACTGAATCTACCACGTTAAGTATGACGTCAGCTTCGAGTACGATGTCGCGTGTGACAATTTCTTCAGCGCTAAAAGCAGATATTCCGTATACACCCGGTGTATCATAAATTGTGTAATCACGATATTGGCCAGTAGATAATTCGACTGTCGTTCCGGGATAATTTGAAACATCCACATACAGCCCTGAGAGGAAATTAAATATTACGGATTTGCCGACGTTCGGATTGCCTACTAAAGCAATTTTTGGATGCTTAGAATCCAGTTCTACTAGATTTATATTGGAGTGTTTGTGATGTTCAAGATGTCTGGTATGAACAAATTCTTTTTCTACTTGCGTAATCATACCGGTACCTTGGGAGTTTGAGGGAGATAAGCTACAAAAATGGATTTTGCAAGTGTAACTCCGATGGCAACCTCACGCCGATTTTTCTCGATGACGATTGTGCCGCCTGGTAAGCGTTCCAAGCATCGAATGAATTCACCAGTTGTAATACCAAGTCGAATAAGCTGACTCTTACTTTTTCCATCAGGCACTTCAACGATGATTACTCGGCTTCCTTTGGATATAGTATGAAGAGGTATTTTCATCTTCCCTGTCATTTTGTTATTTCATCTTGTGTCATTGCTCTTCCTTACATATCGACTTTGAATAAAATATTGATTTTCAATACTCTGGACAATCCCCATTTGTGGGGATATGAAAGAATGATGAATTGAAAGGGATGAAGCTAATTTATATTTTTAGAAGAGATAAGGCCGTTAAGAAGAGTGTAAATCGTTAGGCCGGCAACGGTTTTTATTTGGAGTTTATGTGTTATGTTTTTTCTATGTGAAATGACGGTATGTAGTGAAATGGAAAGTTTATCGGCAATCTGCTTATTTAGAAATCCACAAGCAACAAGTTGAAGTACCTCAATCTCACGGGAAGTCAATCCTTCTAATTTTTGATGATTGTGCTTATCTTTCGGTGGTAATATTGTTGATTTATTTTCAGTGAAATTGGGAAGGTTAGCCGATTGAAAATTTGAGGGGGATGAAGGATGCAACATTTGAATTCCAGCCGTTCGCCGTGAATGTTCTTTCGGATAGAACAGCGTATCTTCCATCTCGGCGACGAGGGGAAGAAGGATTTTATTCTCAATTCTGGTATGATC
>Ga0233423_10000773_pt1 | contig 16285 bp, 14 predicted proteins | sample Watercolumn_Mata_FD_180713 | JGI IMG/M metagenome (GOLD analysis project Ga0233423, IMG submission 180713) | Freshwater microbial communities from Lake Matano, South Sulawesi, Indonesia - Watercolumn_Matano_2014_112_MG | ecosystem: Environmental > Aquatic > Freshwater > Lake | place: Indonesia...
GGAAACAGGCAGAAAGGAGGTCATTTCAGGTATGGCGGGAGAAATGAGGTATCAGGACAAATCATGGGTGAAGTCGTACGAAAAAGGCGTACCGGCAAATATCAGTTATGAAGAAATCTGTTTGCCGGACATCCTGGAGCGGACCGCAAAACAGTTCCCGGATAAAACGGCTCTCATTTTTCAGGGATACAGCCTCACTTTCAGGCAATTCAAAGAGATGGTGGATCGTTTTGCTACCTGTCTTGCCGATTTCGGGATCAAAAAAGGAGACGCCGTGGCGATCCTGCTCCCCAATGTGATCCCCTGTGTCATTGCGTACTTTTCCATATTGAAGATCGGTGCAATCTCTGTCATGAATAACCCCCTCTATACGGACAGGGAACTCGATCATCAGTTCAACGATTCCGGGTCCAAAGTTCTCATTACTCTGGATCTCCTGGCGAACCGCATGATCGATCTTCGACCGAAAACAAAGATAAAGCAAATCGTGTACACATCCATCGGAGATTATCTTCCCTTCCCAAAGAGTCTCCTCTTCCCGCTTGTCGCCAAGAAGAAAAAACTCGCCGCTGACGTAAAACCGGCTCCGGATGTTTTTAAATGGAAGGATTGCATCACTAAATATTCACCAAACCCGCCAGCCGTGAAATCGGGTTTCGAGGATGTGGCCATGTACCAGTACACCGGGGGAACCACGGGAGTGTCCAAAGGTGTCATGCTCACCCATGCGAACCTGAGCAAACAGGTTCAGCAGATAGAAGCCTGGTTCCCTAAATTCAGTAAGGGAATGCAAATCATGTTGGGAGCGCTCCCCTATTTCCACGTCTTTGGCCTGTCTGTGTCGATGAATTTCTCCGTTCACATGGGATGGACACAGGTTCTGGTTCCCAGACCCCAGCCGGAACCCCTTCTGGAAACGATCAGAAATTTTCGACCGACATTCGCGCCTTTAGTCCCTACCATGTATATCGGGATGCTCAATCATCCCGACCTGAAAAAAACCAACATGGGTTGTATCAAGGGAGCATTTTCAGGAAGCGCACCTCTCCCTGTGGAGGTAATTCACGAATTTGAAAAAATGACGGGCGCGATCATCGTAGAGGGATTCGGATTGACCGAAACCACACCGGTTACTCATATTAACCCGTTCGGCGGTGTCCGCAAGGTGGGCAGTATCGGAGTTCCCATTTCAGACACGGAATGCCGGATTGTGAGCCTCGACGACGGCATCACTGATGTTCCGGTAGGTGAACCAGGCGAATTGATCATCAAAGGCCCCCAGGTCATGAGGGGCTACAAGGATATGCCCGATGAAACGGCGAATACCCTCCGGGACGGGTGGTGCTACACGGGAGACATTGCGACAATGGATCAGGACGGATATTTTTATATCGTTGACCGCAAGAAGGATATGATCATTTCCGGTGGCTTTAATATCTACCCCAGAGATATCGATGAGGTATTTTACCAGCATCCGAAGGTACAGGAAGCATGCTCTATTGGCATTCCCGATCCGAAGAGGGGGGAAAATGTGAAGGTGTTTGTAGTCCTCAGGGAGGGAGAAACAGCCACCCAGGAGGAACTCCTGAAATACTGCGAAACGAAGCTGGCAAAATACAAGCTTCCCACGGAGATTGAATTCCGTAAGGAACTGCCGAAAACAAACGTGGGAAAGGTTCTCCGCAAGCAACTCAGGGCAGAGGAGATGGAAAAAAGGAAGAAATAGACAAAAAGGCAAAAAACAGAAGGGGTTCCGAGCGAAGCGACGAACCCCTTTTTTTACCGATTTCCTATTTTACGCACCGAATTTTTCCAGCCGGCGGGCGTGCGCCAGGGCAAGACCCATGAGATGCACCATCGGCATCCTCCCCATCCCGCCATAGACACAGTCTCTCTCACTGAATCGTTCCACCCGGTCCGGCCTGCATGTCGTTGAATACAGAATGACCGGTAATGGATGCCAGCTATGTGAGGCAAGGGCTGCCGGGGTGGAGTGATCTCCTGTAATCACCAAAACATCCGGTTTGAGATTAGTGACCATGGGAACCAGACCATCGACTTCCTCGATCACCTTCACCTTGGCCTCAAAGTTCCCGTCCTCTCCTCTGGAATCGGTTGGTTTTACGTGAACGAAGAAGAAATCATATTCCCCATAATGCTCACTGAGTGCTTTGAATTCCTCCTCGATAGTCTGAGGCAAAGGTCCGATCACCATGCCAAGCAGACGGGCAATTCCACGATACATCGGGTAGTTCGCAATGGCAAGGGCGTTGAGACCGAACCTTTCCTTGAGGGATGGGTACCTGCGGTACCGCGAATATCCCCGGAGAAGGAGCATGTTGGCTTTTGCTTCATCGGAAAGCACTCCCCGGGCCTTATCGGCAAGCTCCTTGAGGAGTGTCGCCGTACTCTCCGCTTCCGGAACGAGGGCATCAGGTGGAAGAAACGGAAGCCCTGTTTTTTGAGGATCCGTTTCCTGAATTTCCTCCCGAAGATCACCTCCCCTCAAGGCAAGGAGGGCCCTGTGTTCACGAACCGGTTCAAATATGACCTCCACATCGGAAAGTTTCTTGATGCTGTCCTGAAGCTTGCGGCAGATCCTCTTGTTAGTTTCGTTATCGATCCGGCCCGCCCGCCGATCAATAACCACACCATTTTTATCGATCGTGGCAAAATTGAGGCGAATGAGAAGATCCCGCTCTGTCATGGGAAAATCGATACCCGCAGCCTCCAGGATTCCTCTGCCTATGTTATTCTTGATTGGATCATACCCGAAAAGAGCAAAATGAGCCGGGCCGCTCCCAGGTGTGACTCCATATCCAATGGGATCTAAGAGCCCGCACACTGATTTTCTGGCAAGCTTATCAAGATTCGGAGTTTTTGCCGCCTCAAGCTCAGTCTGATCCCTTCCATCCATCGGCAGGCCACCAAGACCGTCCATGATTAAAAACACTATCTTCGTATCATTGGGAATCACGAGTGTGTCAATAAATTCCGGATCCATATGGCACCTCACAAGAGCTTCAAAAAGTTGGATTCAAATAGCGCGAATCAAAGATTTCTTCGGGCACCATGCCATCGTAACGGAGCGCCCGCAACGGCAAATGTCTGAGCGCAAAGCGCGAGTTTTTGCCGCTTGCAGCAAAGTGAGATGTTGCATGGTCGAAAAAAGATTTTGAGCGCCTATGAATCCAATTTCGTTATTTTTTAGAAAGCCTCCTCACGCTCTTTCAAGGACAATGGCCATACCCTGTCCCCCACCGATACAGAGTGTAGCCAGACCTAAATTAACGTTTTTCTTTTTCATCTGCATTGCCAGGGTATACGTGATCCTGGCACCGGTACATCCGATGGGATGACCGAGAGATATTCCACTGCCGTTGATATTACATTTGTCCAAATCAATGCCCAACTCTCTTATGCAGGCTATGGCCTGGACCGCGAAGGCTTCGTTCAATTCGACCAGACCGATGTCTTTCATAGAGAGTCCCAGCTTTTTGAAAACCTTTCTTGTCGCTGGAATGGGACCCAGTCCCATATATGCAGGATCAACACCACCCGCAGCGTAACCTTTAATTTTTGCGAGAGGCTCCAAGCCCAGTTCCTTTGCTTTCTCCGCACTCATCACTACCACAGCAGCGGCACCATCGTTTATACCCGATGAATTGCCCGCCGTTACGGTTCCACCATCCTTTCTGAAGGCGGGAGGCAACTTCGCCATTTTTTCGAGGCTCGTATCCATGGGACGTTCATCGACCTTAAATACAACCGGATCACCCTTTTTCTGAGGAATAACCACAGGAACAATCTCCTCCGCATACGTTCCATTAGCGATGGCGGCCCGTGCTCTCTGATGACTCGTGAGGGAAATTTCATCCTGTTCCCTTCTCGTAATACCATACTTTGCCGCTATATTTTCAGCGGTAAACCCCATGTGATAGCCGTTAAATATTTCATAGAGGCCGTCATATACCATAACATCCATAATCTGCCCGAACGGCATATTCATGCGGTATCCCCAGCGGGCGTCATTAAGCACATACGGGGCGTTGCTCATGTTTTCCATACCACCGGCTACCATAGCGTCCGCATCACCGGACTTAATGATCTGGGAAGCCAATGTGATCGCCTTCATACCGGAAGCGCACACCTTGTTGATTGTGATTGCATTGGTTTCTTCAGGAAGTCCGGCAAATATACTTGCCTGTCTTCCCGGATTCTGTCCCAAGGCAGCCTGGATGACGTTTCCCATAATACATTCGTCAAAATAGACCGGCAATAACCCGTCACTATAATCATAGTATTTTTTGTTGATATCCGTCATGTCAAAATCTCCGAAAACATCAGGACGGGAGGATTTCACAAAATCACTTACGGCAGGCCGCAGCCCGGCTCTCTTGATAGCCTCCTTGATTACCAGTGCACCCATATCAACAGTTCTTACGCCATTGAGTGAACCTCCAAAGTTTCCTACGGCAGTTCTCGCCCCGCTTACAATAACAACATCTCTCATGCTCGACCCTCCTTATCTTAAAATGGCATATTTCTCCACTCTGAGAACACCCTCCCAGACTGTCTTCACTCACTTCTGTAAACTAAACCCTCTGTCGCAAAAAGTATCTGAGATTTTCCCCTGATGAGTAAATGACCTTTATCCGGATGAATCAATGGACGTGACAAATTCGACTTCCCTGGGAACCTTGTATGAGGATAGGTACGTTCTGCAGTGCCTCATAATTCCCTTCTCATCCGCCTCCACCTCAGGATTCCTCACAATCAAGGCCTTTACAATTTCACCTCTCAATACATCGGGCTTCCCGATGACTTGAGAAACCTTAACTGCAGGATGAAGTTCCAGAACCATTTCGACTTCCCGTGGATACACGTTGAAACCACTGGTAATAATCATTCGTTTCTTTCTGCCTGTAAGAAAGATATAACCATCCCCGTCAATTTTGGCCAGATCACTGGTATAAAGCCATCCTTTCCTGATAACCCGGGCAGTTGCCTCATCATCTTTGTAATACCCCTTCATCACATTTTCACCCTTGATGAGGAGCTCTCCGATTTCCCCCTGCGGCAACTCATTGTCATTGTCACCTACCACCTTCGCTTCGACACCCGGAATTACCGTTCCGATCGATCCCGGTTTGTGTACCAGTTCCCGCCTGCCCACGGAACACACGGGAGATGCCTCTGTGAGTCCGTACCCTTCCCTGAGTATCACTTTAAACTTTTCCTCGAATACGGGAATGAATTCGGGTGGCATTGTCGAACCACCGGTAATGCAAAAATCCAGAGAACTCACGTCATATTTTTCTGCGCTGTCATGCATTATCATACCTAAGAAAAGACGTGGTACAGCGGCAATATAGCTCACCTTTTCCTTCTCGATCGTGCTGAAAATGGCATCCATAGTAAACCGATCCATCAGCACAATACCGGCACCGATTCGGATGACACCTAACATATTTGCTACGGCACCAAAGGCATGAAAAAGAGGGATAACAGCGAGCCCTCTATGCTCTTCTGTGGCATGATATACACCTCCGAGAAGGTCAGATTGATTTATCAGATTGCGCTGGGTAAGCACCGCCCCCAACGGCTTTCCCGTAAGGCCGGCAGTATAAATCATAACCGCAGGATCATCATCAGTCATCTCAGGCATGTCGAGCGTGAAGGGTCCCCCCTTGAGCATGTCTCCGAAAGGGGAGTCTGCATCCACCCCACCCGTAGTGATCACATGTCGGCAAAGCGGAATATCTTCCCTGATCTCTTCATACCTCTTTGCCAGCGGGGTCTCCGTAATCAGACATTTCGCATCGCTGTTCCCCAGGAGGTGACGAAGTTCATAGGAAGTGGAAAGGACATTGAGGGTAACAGCAACAGCACCGATCTTCTGAACAGCAAAATAGGAAATCACAAATTCGGGACAATTGGGAAGCATCAGGGCAACCTTATCCCCTTTCTGTATCCCCAAGGTTCTCAATCCGTTTCCGAATGAATTCACTGCACTGTTCAGAGATTCATAGGTCAAGCGCTTCCCATCATAAATCGTTGCCACATTGCCCGCATAACGCCGGCAACTTTCGTCAAACATTCGTCCCAGACCCATAGCGTGATTGACCTACCCGTTTTTTCAGTAACTCTTAGCACATGAGTTACCTTATTTTCAAGAGGAACTCACTTATCGGAATCCGATTTTCCTTGATTGCAGTGTGGTTTTCCCCTATAATCGCGCCCGGCAATGTTTCAACCATAATCAAAGTCGTATAAGGAGGAGCGAATGAAAAAAATAATATGCCTGACTCTCTTTGTCCTGATGTGGAATGTATCTGTTGCCGCCGCAGAACTGAAAGTCGGTGACAGAGCTCCCGATTTCATTCTTGCTGATTCTCTCGGGAAGGAATACACCCTCAACTCGCCGGAGTTTCAGGGAAGGGTTCTTTCCGTCTTCTACGTGTCGCCGGCGGAAAAGGATATGAATTCACACGTCGAGGACGCCCTTCTCAAGGACAAAGGCCTTGACAGGAATAGGAGATACAGGGGACTCGGTATCAGCAACAACAAGGCAAGCAACTGGCCTGACTTCATCATCAACAGAATCATCAAAAGCAAGCAGGAAAAAACCGGGGCTATCATCCTTGTAGACCCGAATTACACCTTACTCAACCTCTGGGGTCTTCAGAATCACTCCTCCAACGTGGTCGTACTGGATAAAAATAGAATTTGCAGATACATTTACAAAGGAGAACTCCCTCCTGCGGAAGTGGCAAAGCTGATCAAAATTATTAAGGAATATCAGGCAAAGTAAGTCCTGATAACGCCGGACAATGGCCATCATTATCGACGGAAACAAAATTGCACAGGATATCAGAACCGAGGTAAAGAATGCAGTCCTCCACCTGCAAGAAAAAAACGGAATAACACCGGGACTTGCGGTTATTCTTGTGGGAGATGATCCGGCGTCGAAAATTTATCTGAGGCATAAAGAAACCGCCTGCCGGGATGCAGGGTTTATCTCTCGGGAATTCAGACTTCCCCATGATTCTCACGACACAGACATCCTCTCCCTCATTCAAGAGCTGAATCGTGACGGGGGCATCCACGGCATCCTTCTCCAGCTCCCGCTTCCGAAACATCTTAATCCCGCACCTATCATTGAAACAATCGATCCCAGAAAGGATGTTGACGGATTTCACCCGTATAATATCGGGCGGCTCTTCACAGGAAATCCCTACCACACAGCCTGTACACCGAAAGGCATCCTTGAGCTTCTGGATCGTCATGCGATCCCGGTTGAGAGAAAGGAAGCGGTGATTGTGGGAAGAAGTAATATTGTGGGAAAGCCTCTCGCATTGTTGCTCCTGAACAGACATGCCACCATAACCGTCTGCCACACCAGGACTGAACGTCTGGCGGAGGTGACCAAACGGGCGGAAATCCTGGTTGCCGCCGCGGGAAAACCTGAGATAATAAAGGCCGCTATGGTGAGAGAAGGGGCAGTGGTGATCGATGTGGGAGTGAACAGGCTGGAGGGCGGTCGCCTTATCGGTGATGTAGCGTTTCCAGAAGTGGCGAAGAAAGCCTCATACATCACGCCGGTGCCGGGCGGTGTGGGCCCCATGACGATTGCCATGCTGCTCGTCAACACCCTCAACGCAGCTTCCGGCATGATCTCTAAACAAATATAAAAAAAAGCCCCCTTCCTCCCCGGGAGGGGGCTTTTGATTCCAACTCAACGCGTTTTCCCGATCAGGCCATACCCTTTATTTTCTTCATCTCCGCGATCGTACTCGCGACACTCGCCGATGACTTTTTGAGCAGCGCCTGCTCTTCATCGTTCAACTTGAGCTCGATGATCTTCTCTATCCCATTGGCACCTAAGACCGTCGGTACACCAAAGCAAATGTCTTTCAGCCCGTACTCACCATCCAGATACACACAGCTCGGAATAAGCCTTCTCTTGTTCTTCAGGATGGCTTCGGCCATGATGACCGCACCGAGTGATGGTGAATAGAAAGCACTCCCGGTTTTCAGCAGGGCAACTATCTCGCCCCCAGCTTTCTTTGTTCTATCAACAATCTTGTCAATTTTATCCTTGGGAAGGAGCTCTGTGACGGGAATTCCATTAACAGTTGAGAATCTTGGCATAGGAACCATATCGTCACCGTGACCACCGAGAAGCATTACCTTAATGTCTTCAACAGAGATGTTCAACTCCATGCCAAGGAAGCACTGGAAACGCGAGCAGTCTAACGCTCCTGCCTGCCCCATGACCCTGTTCTTCGAAAATTTGCTTACTTTGTATGCAAGATAGGTCATCGTATCTAGCGGGTTGCTCACCACAATGATGAAACAGTTCGGTGAAGCCTTCACAACCTGCTCGGTAACGGAACCAACGATATCCGCATTAATCTTGAGCAAGTCTTCCCGGCTCATTCCTGGTTTCCGCGCGATTCCGGAGGTGATGATGACCACGTCCGAATTCGCGGTTTCCTCATAACCGTTTGTCCCGACGACATTCGCATCAAACCCTTCCATCGGACCGGCTTCCATCAAATCCAAAGCCTTGCCCTGGGGCATGCCTTCAATGATATCCATCAAGACGACATCGCCCAACTCTTTTGCTGCCGCCCAGTGAGCGGCTGTTGCTCCCACATTTCCTGCCCCAACAATAGTAATTTTGTTACGGCGCATAATACTATCCTCCTCAATTTTATAAATATCAAACTAATTGAATTTAACGCATCACCCTGATTGCCTGGGTTCAATGCCACCTTTACTTACCAACAGTAAAGGGGGCCGCTTCAATCTTCGGCTTGTACAAAGACTTATCAGGTTTCTTACAGAGATGTGCACACTTACGCTTGCCCAAACCAAAGTAGCGGAGCACCAGGTCTTTCTTCATGAGCTGGATTGCCCGCGCAGGGTCCACACCCTTTGGACATACGTTGGAACATTCTCCCGCATAGTGGCAGTTGAAGATACCATGACTTGCGGCAACGAGATCCTTTCGCGCATCACCCGCGTCATCCCGGGAATCTGTATTGTACCGGTACGCCTGGGTGATTGGCGCCGGTCCCAGATATTCCTTGTCAGTGGCCATGGTCGGACATGCTGCCATACACGAACCGCACTTAATACAATATGTGAACTGGAGAAATTCCTCCAGCTGGTGTGGCGTCTGGAAGTACTCCATGGTCGGATTTTCCATCTCTGCCACATCACTTCTCTGGATGTACGGCTGAAGACCCTTGATGACACCGAACATGGGAACGAGATCGGGCACTAAGTCCCTGATAAGGTTGAAGTTGGGTAGCGGCGCCAGCGTCAGAGCAGTCGTCGTCACATCAAGAATCTGCGTGTTACAGGCCAATCCGGGAACCCCGTTAATCATCATTCCGCACGAACCGCACACGCCCATTCGACAGGAAAAGCGGAAATTAATCGTGGGATCCTGGGTCTGTTTGATCATATGTAGCCCGTCTAAGACCGTCATCCCTCTTTCCACTTGGAGTGTATACTGCTGCTGCCGGGGAGCTGCATCCTTTTCCGGGTCAAAGCGACGAATAAATACCGTGATATTAGTTCCTTTTTCCATTTTCTCATCCTTCCTATAGTGCTAATTCCAACGACTTTGCCGCAATGGCTGAATATGTGCCAATGGCGAAAAGTACGAGCCCGACAATCCACAAGAGTACCGTAAATGTATCCTGAAACGATTTTTTAGGCCCGAGCTCAAACACAATCGTTCTTAACCCATACAACCCGTGATAGAGCGCAGCGCCCAGCAGGATAATATAGGTAAATGCAAGGAACTGATTCTGACTGCGGAAGGCGACATTTCCCCAATTGGTGACGGCTCCTCCTTCCGGGTTAAAAACCCCAAGGACTGACAGATGCATAACCACCATATGCAACCCTGCAAAGATAAGTATCACAAATGCTGCAATGATAAACCAAGTCCAGTATGCGGTTTCCCTCATAACTACCTCCCTACTAATGACTTCCAAAGAAAGTGTTGTACCCTCCGGCGATAATGAGAATGGCCACTACTACCATCGCAATCACCATCAAGGGTCGCTGGTTGTTAAGAGACGACTTGTAAGGATATATCGGCTCCTCGGCTTTCCCCACAGCCAGCCCCAGCTCAATCAGAATGAGCCGGATACCATTTACCGCATGGAACGCAAAGGCCACAAAGACAAAGAATTCACCGAGCTTGAAAATGGGATTTTTCAAAATCGCCATGGCGGCAGTCCAGGTTTCCGGCCCATACATCCGCATGGAACTTGCAAATATATGAATCAAAAAGAAAAGAAGAATACCAAGCCCGGTTACGCGGTGGAGAATATAGAGGTAACGTTCCACTCCCCAGCGGCCACCGCCGAGCCATCCAAAGATTCCTAAATGGTTATCGTATTGTTTGTTTGCCATCTTTCCTCCCCCTAATATTTGCGCTCAACCGGCTTCCACCTGGTAATTGTCACCGGCTTATAAGAAAATTTCGGTCCCTGCTCGGTGTACGTAACCATTGTGTGTTTCAGCCAATTTTCATCATCCCGGCTCGGGAAATCGTACCGGGCGTGTCCACCTCTGGATTCCTCTCTCAGCAGAGCCCCTGTTAATAGAATCTCGGCGAGATCCAGGAGGTTTTCCACCTCCATGGCATTGATCAGGTTGGTATTATAGACGGAACCCTTATCGGTAACATAAATATCCTTGTAACGCTCTTTCATTTCCTTGATCTTTTTCAACCCTTCGCTCATCTCTGTCCCAGTACGGTACACACCGGCGTGCTGATCCATCGCTGTTCGCAGTTCCCTTTTTATATCATAAAAGTTTTCCTTACCCTTTTTCTGGAGGAGATCCTCATAGATACGCTTCTGATCCTTTTTTACCAGTTCCTGAGGAACATCCAGAAGCGGCGGACCGGACTGCATATATTTCACAATTTCCTCTCCCGTAATACCTCCGTATACGATGCACTCAGTAGTAGAATTAGATCCGAGACGGTTGGCACCGTGGAGCGAGTGAGCAGCCACTTCACCGGCAGCCCAGACCCCTTTCATTGAAGTTGCCCCGTTGATATCCGCCTCAATGCCGCCCATGGAGTAATGGGCAACAGCACGAACGGGAATCGGCTCCAGTATCGGATCGAGGCCGATAAACTTAATGCAGACTTCTCTGATCAGGGGGAGGGCCTTATTTATCCTATCGGCACCAAGGTGTGTCAGGTCTAAGTGAATGTAATCAAGACCATCAGGTCCTGCGAAACCTCTCCCCTCTTTAATTTCCGTCATCTCGGATCGTGAGACGATGTCACGCGGGGCAAGCTCCATCATCTTCGGGGCGTATTTTTCCATGATACGAGCACCCGTGTTATTCTTCAGGTATCCGCCTTCCGCCCGGCAGGCTTCCGTCATGAGAATACCGTTGGGAATAAGCCCTGTGGGATGAAACTGGAGGAATTCGATGTCCTCAAGGTTTATCCCGGCCCGGTAAGCGATGGCATGTCCGTCGCCGCTGACGGTTTGAGAGTAGGTGGTGAATCCATACAGGGTCCCGAGACCACCCGAAGCAATGAGCATAGCCTTTCCACGAATAACCATATACTTCCCTGTAGCCATGTCGATCCCGGTGATACCGGCGAAAGCGCCATCCTTATAAAGGATTGAGGTGGCGAAGAACTCATCGTAACGGGAGAAATTCCGGTACCTCAGCAGTGTGTCGTGAAGCGTCTGCACTTCAAAGAACCCGGTCTTATCCTGCGCCATGCAACATCTGTTAAAACTATGCCCCCCGAAAGCACGCTGCATGATTCTCCCACTGGGGAACCGCGACCACGGTATTCCCCAGTGCTCTAAGAGCAGCATCTCTCTGGGTGCACGTTCTACAAACTTGTAGACGACATCCTGATCAGCCAGAAAGTCGGACCCCTTGACGGTATCCCACGCATGAAGATCCAGGCTATCTCCTTCCTCTTCCCGGAGAACGGCTGCGGAACCTCCCTCGGCACACACCGAGTGGGGGCGCTGTATCTGGACCTTCGATACGAGAGCCATGTTAATCGTGTCTTTGGACTGCATGGCAATCTGCACTGCCGCCCGCAACCCGGCCAATCCTGTACCAAAAATCAAGACATCGTGTGTAACTGTTTCCACTCCATTTGTCTTCATATCTCCTACCATCCAATTGTGTAAGTTATGAAAATGAAGAGAGAGTGTCTCTCCGGATCACTCTCTCTTATATTTCTTAACATTCTCTATATACAGGTCATTTCCCTTGGTGTCGTTAATGACGATGACCGGGAAATTCTCTACCTCAAGCTTTCGTACGGCCTCAGGCCCCAGATCATCGAAGGCGATCACTTCCGCCTTCTTGACCGCCTGGGCCATAAGGGCTCCAGCCCCTCCCGTTGCCCCTAAATACACACACCCGTACTTTTTCATTGCGTCCTTGACTTCCGCAGCACGGGGACCTTTACCGATCATACCTCTCAATCCCTTTTCAATGAGACGGGGCGCGTAGGCATCCATACGATAGCTCGTTGTTGGTCCCGCCGCCCCGATGGGACGCCCCGGGGGAGATGGTGTCGGCCCCACGTAAAAAATAATGGATCCGTCAACATCAAAGGGGAGGGGCTTATTGCTGTCCAAGAGGTCGACTAACCTCTTATGTGCCGCATCGCGGCCCGTGTAGATTGTTCCTGTAATAAGAACCTTATCGCCTGCCTCAAGGGCTTCCACGTCTTCTCTTTTAACAGGTGGCTTAAGTATCTTCAACGTTCTCTCCCTCCTTTAAAAGTCGATTTCTGCATGCCGGCTTGAATGGCAGTTAATATTGACCGCTAAGGGGAGGCTCGCAATGTGACACGGTTCCATCTTCACATGAACATCCAAGGCCGTTATTCTCCCTCCAAGACCTCCTGGGCCAATTCCTAAGTTATTGATCCTCTTAAGCATTCTTTCTTCCATCTCCGCCAGTTCGGGATCTGGATTCTTTTTCCCGATCGGCTCAAGAAGGGCTTTCTTTGCGATGAGGGCTGCCCTTTCAAAGGTCCCCCCGATGCCTACACCAACAATGACGGGTGGGCAGGGGTTGGCCTGGGCTTCCCATACCCGCTGCACTACAAAATCCTCTATTCCCTTTTTGCCATCGGAAGGCCTGAGCATGGTGACCCTGCTCATATTTTCACTTCCTCCCCCCTTGGCACAGAAAGTAATATGCAGCTTATCTCCTTTGACGATATCATAATGAATGATCACGGGAGTATTGTCACCGGTATTCTTTCTGGTAAAGGGGTTACAGGCTGATTTCCGGAGATATGCCTCCCCGTACGCCTCACGAGTTGCCTCGTTGAGGGCGTCCGGCAACAGACCGCCCTCAACTTTTACTTCATCACCCATCTCAACGAAGAAGACAGCGAGACCCGTGTCCTGACAGAGAGGGATCCTCTCTTTCCGGGCTATTTCAGCGTTTTCGATGAGCTGGTTCAGAGTCTCCTTCCCCAAAGGAGATTCTTCCTGCTCCAGACCGCGCTTGAAGCCAGCCATGAGATCCTCTCCCGCTATGAAGGCAGCTTCCATAATCGCCGCTTTCACCTTCTCTTTTATCGTATTATAGGGGATGGAACGCATAATCAGAATTCCTCCATACACTAAGCTGCTATTTCAATCAGAACCTGACCCGCCGATACAGAGTCGCCCGATTTCACATTGACCGCCGCAACCTGACCGCTCACCGGTGAATTCAACGGGTTCTGCATCTTCATGGCCTCTAAGATGACCACCACATCACCCTCGCTCACCTGATCACCCACCTTGCACTTCACCTCGATGATCAACCCGGGCATGGGCGCAGCCACTTCCTCTCTCACTCCCGCCGGTGCCGCCGCCGGCTTTGCTGCCGGGGCCGCCGCTGGCTTCGCCGCAGGGGCCGCTCCAGGCCGCGGAGGTGGTGCTGCCGCCGGTCTCGGAGGCGCTCCCGGTACTGCTCTCCGGGCCGGTGCCGCAGGTGCCGCCGCGGGTGCCGCTACAGGCTCTGCCGCCGCTACAGGGGCCGCCGGTGCCACCACGGGTGCCGCTACCATCACCCCGCCTTCCGCTTCCACCTCAACCGCATAGTAGGCATCATCCACAAACACGTTGAACTTCCGGACACCGGGTCCCTTCTCCGGAACCTCCTTCTTCGGCTTCTCGACAAGCTCCCCCGCCTTCGCCTTCTTGATCAGATTATCCTCTCTCTTCACATCCTCCAGGGTCCTCGGCAATACCTCCTTCGGTACCGGCTCCAACCCATACTTCCACTTCAAATACCGCATCCCCGTCATCGGGTACAACGCGTAAATGAGCACATCACCAATATTCTTGGCAATGTCCTTCGTGGCCTCTCGAGCCTTCTCCATCTCCGGCTCCAACAGGTCTGCAGCTCTACCCGTATGCGGCGTCTCGCCACGCTCATATCCCTTGAGACAAATTTTCTGAACCTCCGGATCGATCGGTGCGGGAGGCGCTCCGTAAAGACCGAAGCAGTAATCCTTGACCTCTTTGGAGATCATCTTCCATGGCCCGACTAAGACATTCATAACAGCCTGGATACCGACGATCTGACTGGTAGGCGTCACCAGGGGAGGATACCCCAGCGCCTTCCGCGTCCCGGGAAGATCCTTGTGCACCTCCCCGATCCGGTGGAGCGCATTCGCATCCCTCAAGTTAGCCACCAGGTTCGTCGTCATACCGCCGGGTACCTGATGGAGAAGCACACCCGTATCGATAACCGCCTGCTTCGTCGTGTCAAGAAAATCACGGTATTTAGGGGTGATCTTCTCCAACTCCTCCCCGATCTCAAATATCTGCCTCAGATCAAGTCCCGTATCCCGCGGCGTACCTTCCAGGGTCACCAGGATGGGCTCAATCGCCGGCTGCGACGAACGAAGCGCAAAGGGCGCCAGTGCCGTACACACAATATCCACTCCTGCCTCAGCGGCCTTCAGAATGGACATGGACCCCTGACCGCTCGTGTAGTGGGTATGAAGATGCACCGGTATCTTCAGCTCCTTCTTCAATGCCTTCACCAGATCATATGCGTCATACGGAGAAATCATCCCCGCCATGTCCTTGATACAGAACGAGTCCGCTCCCATCTGCTCGATGATCTTCGCCTTCTCCACATAGTACTCCAGGGTGTACACCTCTCCCACCATACGCCTCTGCGTCAGAGAGTAGCACAGCGACCCCTGAATGTGCTGACCCGTCTCCTTGATCGCCCGGAACGGCGCCTCAAAATTCCGAGTATCGTTCACCGCATCAAATACGCGAAATACCTTGATCCCGCACTCCGCCGCATACAGCACAAACTCCCGCACCACATCGTCCGCATAGTGGCGATACCCCACCACGTTCTGACCACGCAAAAGCATCTGCTGCGGCGTCTTCTTCAAATACCTCCGCAACGTCGTGATACGCTGCCAGGGATCCTCTCCGAGATACCGTGTGGGAACGTCAAACGTCGCTCCTCCCCATGTCTCCATGGACCACCAACCCACCTGATCCATCTTGTCCGCCAGCGGCTCCATATCCTCCGTCCTCATCCGCGTCGCCAGCGAAGACTGATGTCCATCCCTGAACGTGGTATCACAAATCTTGAGAGGGTTCGTCTTTTCCGTCTTCTTCTTCTCTGCCATAATACTCTTTCCTTTCCTTAAAGATATTTTCTATCACCATTATTAAATATAAATCCTCCTTGAAACCCGCTGAAAATTCACCATTCGTTTAAGCTACGCTGTATCACCGGATCCTGTCGTTTGACAACCCCTTTATGTGTAATACGTTGTGAATTAGCTTAAAGTAATTCTCTTTATGTAACCGCATTGTGGACACATGATTTCAACGTAACCCGCACCAACCGGGGGGGCTTCAACCTCTGCCGCTGCTGTCATGGCAAGCCACTCCTCTGCCAGATAAGCACTTATTGCCGCCGTTATGGCCGCCATTACTTTCGGATCTTTTACCGCCATGATTATACCCTTCTCTCCATTAATCACATGGAAGTACTTCCATGTTTTCTGTTTCCTCATTTACCTTCACTGTATCAGAAATCCCGGTGATGATTCAGCTGAATCGCACAGGCTTGAAGCTTTCTCCCCCGCTCTTTCTTCAACAACTAAATCTTCTGACACAGTTCCACCAGAACACCATACGTGTCCTTCGGGTGGATAAAGGCAATCTTCTTCCCGCCCGCTCCCATCCTGGGTACCTTGTCTATCAGGCGGATACCCTTC
>Ga0233423_10000774_pt1 | contig 16276 bp, 12 predicted proteins | sample Watercolumn_Mata_FD_180713 | JGI IMG/M metagenome (GOLD analysis project Ga0233423, IMG submission 180713) | Freshwater microbial communities from Lake Matano, South Sulawesi, Indonesia - Watercolumn_Matano_2014_112_MG | ecosystem: Environmental > Aquatic > Freshwater > Lake | place: Indonesia...
TATGCAGACAGCCTCTTTCAAGACGATTGCCATTTTGTGCCTGGCCACGCTGAGCGTCTCGGCCTGCAACCACGGCGATCATGACTCGACAGTCGGCGCCGATCAAAAATCCATCGTCTTGCCTCCTGTCATGACCGTGCCCTATGTGCAAATCGAGCAAAAGCCGCTCAAAGCCGACCTGTCCTTACCCGGCGAGTTGGCCGCTTACCAGGACGTGCCCATACACGCCAAGGTAGAGGGCTATATCACATGGATCGGAGTCGACAGGGGGTCACGAGTAAAGAAAAATCAATCGATGATCAAGGTGGCCGCACCAGAATTGGTGTCAAAAGTAAAAGAAGCAGAAGCCAAGCTTGCTGCCGCCGACTCTGCCTATCGCCAGGCTCAGGCTGCGTATGAGAGTGTTTTGAGCAAGCAAGCTCAGCTCGAGGCAAAAATGGAGGCGGATACTCTGACCTTTGATCGCATGAAAGAAGCAGCCAAGACTCCTGGCGCCATCGCCAAAAACGAAGTCGACCTGTCAGGCAAGGGAGTAGAAGCCGATCGGGCCGCAGTATCGTCCATAGTGGCAGAGATCCAGGCCGCAAAAAATCTCGTCGACTCGCAAAAAAACAATATCGCGGCGGCCATGCAAATGGTGCAGTCGCTCAAGGCCATGGAGACCTATCTCGATATCAAGGCACCATTTGATGGTGTCGTGACCGAGCGCAACGTACACGAGGGCTCCATCGTCGCCGTCGATGCTTCGCGGCTCAGCGCACCACTCGTCAGAGTGCAGCAAAAGTCAGTCCTACGCCTGATCGTCGCCGTCCCTGAAAGCTATGTCTCCGGCATTAAAAAAGGCAGCCAGATCTCCTTTACTGTCCCGGCATTTCCAGGACGCACATTTACTGGCACAATCGCAAGGCTTGGTTTTGCCCTGGACAATAAGACGCGCACCATGCCAGTGGAACTGGATGTAGACAATGCCTCCGGAGAGCTAGAGCCTGGCATGTTTGCCACCGTGCAATGGCAGATCGCAAGAACGGCCCCCTCGCTATTTGTGCTCAGCTCCGCCGTAGCTGACGATCTCAAAGGCACCTATGCGATAAAAATCGATGGCGATCGGCCAGTGCGCGTAGAGGTGGCCCGCGGCCCACAAATGGGCCGACTGGTCGAGATCACTCCAGCACCGGGGACATCTCTAAGGCCTCTGGACAAACTAGCTCTCAAGGCTACAAATGAGCTAGAGCAAGTAGAAAAAATCGTTACCCGCCCTGCCAATGCAGAGGATATTAAAAAGGCCTTTAAGCAATCAGGTGGAGGAGGCGAATGAAAATGAAGAAGAAAAAGAAGAAGAACAACAAATCGATAATAGCAGGGATGACTCTCATACTGGCCGGCACCATAAACTCTGCTATAGCCTCCGACTACACCAATATCCAGTCGGATCGTGCCAACCATTTTGGCATCGACTACCCCGACCTCGATTTTAGCGGTACCAATAGCAAGGACTCCTTTACCAACACAGGTACGAGGCACCATAGATTTGGCAGGCAAACAGGCATCGGCTCATCATATGCCCAAACCGAAGCCACCACCACCGAAGCCATGGGAGGATTCAATTATTCACCTACCTCCGCCTCTCCAGCATTGCCAACCAGGCTTGCCACCCCGGCCTTGCAAAAGCTGGATCTCAACCCGATAGACGCCAGTGGTATCGACACCAAGATTGGTACCATCGACTTTCGCACAGATTTTGATGTGCCGGATTTAGGTGCCGCAAATAGTTTTGGTACAAGTCTGAGTACTAATACTATTAGAAACAATTTGAAGATGAATAATCGCAATAAGACTCGCAATACTAGCGTCTTTTCAATCGACCTGCTCGATCCCTCGATCAGGCCCTGAGTCGGCCTTTAAGCGCAACAGCATCAAGAGGCATACTGTCCCGATCGTTATCATCATAGCGATCATTTGCCATTCGGGCATTGCTCCTGCTTTTTGCTTTTGCAGCAAAAAAGAAAGAGAAAGAGTGAGAGCATTGTGGCAGAAATGCAGAAGAATGCCTGGATAAATGGACCCGACAGACAAGCGGAGATAAGTGAGTACACAGCCAAGGGCGGCAGTAGGAAAGAATCGCAGGGTACTCATATGGAAAAGACCAAATAGAGTACCAACGACAATCACCTTGAGACGGGTCGAATACTTGCGCGGTAAAAGGCCAAGGACGACGCCCCGGAAGAGAAATTCTTCCATCAGGGCCGGCATCAAGGCCAGAGCAAAGATAATAAATGCTATTGTCTGTGGTGCAGAAGTATTGAGCGAATCAGTCAAGCCAATAGACTTGGACATTTTTTCACCAAGCGCCTGGGCTCCTGGCAGCAATTTGTTGACGATGGTTAAAAAGGCAAGAGAGATGCCGACGCTAAAGAGACTGGTGCCCATAGCCCAGATATAGACCATAAATGACGGCTTGCCCGAAACACGAGGAGTCTTTAGAGCTGCCAGCTTGGTGATGGGTAAACGGAGCCATACTTTGACCAGCACAAAGGCCGGCAAAAAAACGACGAGCAATTGCGTCATGATGATCCCCCAGAGCTTGGCCTGGATGATCAGAGCCTGAGAGAGATAAAACATCAAGACAAAGTCCAGGGTCAATAAAAAAAACACTTCCCGTCTAAAATCACCTGTGACATAGCGACGATGCGGCGATTCTTCCAGACTGAAGAGCAGCTCTTCGCGCTCCATCACCGGAGCAACGACATAGGCGCAGCCCAGGGCAAACACCACGGACGACACCACGACCAGGATAAAGTATCCCGGCTGCACATCCCCGGCCAAAATATTGTTCATCAAGGCCAGGCAATTTAGAAATGGCGTCATACAGACTGCGGCATTGAGCTTGACCGCACCGTCGGTCACGAGCATGGCAGGCAAAAAAGTGATCAGCATCAAAGGCAAAAAATAGCCCTGCCCTTGCTGCACCGAACGGGCAAAGGCCGAGAGAGCAAGCGCTGCGCACGCCAGAGTAAGACAAATCGGCAGGATCAAAAGAGCTACCCAGGCAAAGCAATCGAGCGGCAAGATCGCAGTAAAGGGCAAGGGCAGGATCTCGGCCAGAGGCGGTTGGAAGAACTGGCAGACGTAAAAACTGCTCAGTGCAACAAAACATGGCAGGTAGGCACAGACAGTGACCGCCATGAGTTTGCCAAAAAACAAGCTCCGGCGCGAGGCCCGCGTTACCAGCAATAACTCGAGAGAACCGCGTTGTCTCTCTCCAGTAATGGCATCGAGAGCAGGATAGATGGTGCCGAGGAAGGCCATAAATAATAGGATGCCAGGCAGACTGGCGCGCAAGAATGGACTGGCCGTCCCCCATTTTGCCGCACCATGTAAAACCCCTGACTCAAAGTGCGTGGGCCTTATGACGTCGATCCCAGCCTCGGCCTTGAGCTTGTCGGCCAACAATTCGCGCTGCACTGACAGAGCTCCACCCAGACGCAAGCCGGCCAATTGACTCTGAGGCTTGCGATTGTCGTTTGCGACTTCTATCACTGGCGCCTTTGTATACTCAGCACCCATGACGTGGCCGGTTACTCGCGGCTCGTCAAAATGCACCACTATATCGAGTCCCTGGCTTGCATCTTTGAGATCAGGCAAAGCAGGCGGCGCGATAACTTTGTAGCCAAATTCCTGATGCTTCATATCAGGAAAGAGCTCATCCCAGATCTCTTTGTCAGCAGGCGTCATACCTACTGTGTACTTTTCAAAAAAGACCTTCTTGACCTCGCCTTCCAGCGCCCTCGGGGTGATGATGGTCACGATCGGCCCGATGGCGAGAGCTACGATCATGCTGGGAATGAGAGAGCGAAAGTCCCTCAGAGCCTCGAGCAGTTCTTTTAAAAAGACGATCAACTCACGACCTCATCAGATCTTTGTCCTGGACCAGACTGATAAAGACTTCCTCGAGATTATTGCCACCAGTCTGCTGCTTGAGCTCATCCAGGGTGCCACAGGCGAGCAAGCGGCCGCTATTAATAATCCCGATACGGTCACAGAGCTTTTCTGCCTCGCCCATGATATGTGTCGATAATACGATGCTCTTGCCCTGCGCCTTGCTCTCCCGCACAAAATCATGCATGACCTGCGTCGCTAATACATCCAGACCATTGGCCGGTTCGTCCAAAATCATCAGCTCCGGCTCATGAATGATGGCCCGAGCTATGGCTACCTTTTGTCGTGTCCCCTGGGAGAGCGACCCGCAACGGGCTTTTGCAAAAGGCTCCAGCTGCAAGCTGGACAGTAAGCGCTTGATCCTTTCTGCAAGAGTTTTTTCGTCGACCTGGCACAATCGTCCAAAATACTGGAGGATCTCAGTGACGGTCAATCTCTCGTAAAGGCCAGAAGTACTCGACAAGAAACCAATCAAGGCACGTGCAGCCTCCGGCTCTTTCTCTACATCATGCCCACAGACGGTGACACTGCCCTCGGTGGCTTTTAAAATAGTCGATATAATACGCAGTGTCGTTGTCTTGCCTGCACCATTTGGTCCCAAAAGACCAAAGATCTCACCCTTAGCCACCTCAAAGGATATATCGTCGCAGGCAAAAAATTCGCCACGGCCAGGATCGTAAAAGCGTTTCTTGAGATGATTGACGACGAGAGTCATGCTTTTTTGTGTTGCCTCACCAGATATGATACTAGTTTAAGGGGGTCGGTCTCCATGTCGAAAAGAATTTTTTTAGCCAGATAGAGGCAGACAGCGGCCAGACACAATGAGATGCCCATCGCCGTATAAAAAAGAGGGGGCGAAATCTCTCCCACTACACAGGCCTTGACCATGAGGACGAGGTTCATGAGTGGCACCAGAGCCGTCTTTTCACTCAGTATGTTTTTGGGATACAGAGCCAGCACAGGGATGAAAATGAAAAGAGACAGGGGTATGGACACCCATTGTTGGGCAGAGCGGACGGAGCGGCACAATGAGGCCGTGAGGATCATACAAGCAGCTATCGTCAAAGACAGGGCGACATAGGCCACAAAGAGCCAGGCATAGCTAGTCGCGGGCAGGGCAAATTCACTTTTGAGGCTAAAACCCTTGATGAGATTGCCGGCTTGCTGAGACAAAAAGACCGACACCGCCAGCATACTGACGAGATTGAGCACCGCAGACAAAAAGGCTATAGCCGAGACAGACCACCACTTACCCAGCATCATCGACCAGGCTGACGCCGGTACGATGCGGATAGTGTCGAGAGTAAAAAATTCGGACTCTTCTGCTGACACAGATATAGCAGGATAGGCAGCACCCAGACTGAGGTAGAGGATGCTAAAGACAAAAAATGCCAGTGCCAGAGAAAAAATACCCTTTTGATCTGGCGCACTGTCTTGCAGCTTGACCTTAAAGGGTCTGGCATTAAAAGGAGACAGCCCTTTTTGTTTATAGGCCTCGCGCACTGTCTGGTCGTACCATTTGTCCACTGTCTCGTTAGCCGCTGCCACCAGAGCAATACCGTTAAGATCATGATTGATCACCATGGCCAAGCCAAAGCCGTTTTGCTTGTTCTTGCCCTTGGTCACATAGCCGGAGATAGCACCACGAGCGATGAGCCAATCCAGGTCTGCTTGGGTATTAGCCTCAGGCTCGTAGCGCTTAAAATCCTTATTTGCAAACAAGCAATCGATGGCCCTGCGTTGGGCAGGATCGTAATCTGAGAGCTTACCAGCTAGACCTATCTGTTTTACGGATTTTTCGCGCGCTGCTTCTCTTAAAGAGATAAAGTCAAAGGCCATAATCACTATCAGAGGATAGAGAACGACCGGCACCAAAAAAGTATAAATAAAGACATGCTTGTCTCTAAAGGCATGCAGGAGCTCTTTCCAGATGGATAGCTTGAGGACGGCCGGATCGAGGCCTGGTACAGGGTTTGGACATAAAAAAGATAGCCGCATGCCTAGCTACGTTTAGAGTTGATATTAAGCGGATGCACCGAACCGCGCGTAACCAGCCGACTATAATCTTGCGGCGTATTGACATTAAAATATGGTGGCAGGCTGCCGTCCGATTCGGAGCCCAAATCCGAACCCGATTCGGGCTCCGAATCTCTTTTAGCATCGATCTCAAAGGTCGCCGAATCCAGCCCAGAAAGAAAATCTTTAAGCGAAAGATCGCCGTTAAAAAGCGACTCTTCTAATGGCTTGATGCAAGCCTTGCTATAAACACCAAAGAGCGGCTCGATGCCCTCCTGATGCGCGGCAACGACCACGTCGTGTCCCTCTCTCTGTGATACCAGCTGCCTGATCAGAGACACCTCTATCAGTGGCATATCGCAAGCAATGACAAAGGCATGATTGTATTGAGCTACGAGCAAACCAGACAGTATTCCGCCTAGAGGACCTCGATAAGGCAGTATGTCTTTGACCACATCCACCTCGAGGTCTTCAAATTGTTCGGGCTCGTTAGCAATGATAAAGGTCTCGGCAAACAGGTCGCGCACAATATTGACCATGTGATTGATCATAGTAGTGCCACCATAAGGGAGAAATGCCTTGGGTCTGCCCATGCGTTTGGAGCGGCCGCCGCAGAGGATCAAAGCCGTGAGCGGCAGAGGAAGCGCCTCACGCCCCGGGGTGTCGATGATATGTTGGTGCGCTTTGACCAGATCGATATCGTCGGACATCTGGCTACTCTCCTCTAAAGACTGGCGGTCGCTTTTCGGCAAAGGCAGCAAGTCCTTCGAGACGGTCTTTGGTATTGACGAGCTCCAGATAAGCGCGAGTCTCGACAGCCAGACCACCAATCAAATCTCGCTCTATGCCTTCGTTGATAGCATATTTGGCTTGCTTGAGCGAGAGCGGCGCAGCCAGTGCGATCTCAGCGGCGAGGGCCTCTACTGCTGTTTCTAATTGGGGGATATACCCATCCGATGCAACAGATGCAATCTCATCGGCTGAGACGGCGACAGTCTGATTGATCAGGCCGAGTTTTTCGCCATAGGCCGCATCAACGCCTCTGGCAGTAAAGATCAGCTCCTTGGCCTTGCCGACTCCAATCAAACGCGGCAAGCGCTGCGTACCGCCAGCACCAGGAATGATACCAAGGCGGGCTTCGGTCAGTTTAAGCTGAGCCCCGGTGACCATCACCCGCAAGTCGGCTGCCAGGGCCAATTCGAATCCTCCACCCCAGGCAGAGCCATTGATGGCCGCTATCACGACCTTGGAGCTAGTCTCCAGGCAGCGCATCGTGCGTTGGATGAGAGCGATGTAGTCGAGAGTCTCTCCCTGAGTCAAAGTCTTGCGCTCAGCCAGATCCGCTCCGGCACAAAATGCCTTGGTCCCTGCGCCGATGATACCGATGACCCTGATCTCCGGATCGTTCTCGACAGCCGCCACGGCCTCTAAGATCTCTTTTAACAAAGCTCGATTGAGACAGTTCATCACCTTGGGCCGATTGAGCCTGAGCCAGGCCAGTGCGCTTTTGCGCTCTACTATTAATACGCTTTCCTTCACTTCGGTCATGGTCATTTCACGACCTCGCATTTTTGACTCTGGGCCAGGTGCGCCTTGAGATAGCGACCAGGCAATGTTTTGTGCAATAGATTTTGGGCCAGGCTACCTGCCTCGTCAGTTTCTGGAGATCGACACCAGTCTTTACACCCATGCCATGCAGCATGTAGACGAGATCCTCGGTAGCGAGATTGCCCGACGCCCCCGGTGCATAAGGGCAGCCGCCTAGCCCCCCGATCGAGCTATCAAAAATAGTCACACCAGCCTCTAGCCCAGCAACGACATTGGCTAGCGCACCGCCTCTGGTATCATGAAAATGCAAGGCTATCTTGCTCAAATCGGTGAGATTGCTAAGACGATTGACGAGGTCAAACACCTGCTTTGGCGTCGCGGCTCCAACCGTATCGCCGAGCGAGATCTCATCGATGCCCATGGCAAAGAGGCGGGGCACCATATCCAACACCACCTGAGGATCTACCTGCCCCTGATAGGGACAGACCCATACTGTCGAGACATAGCAGCGCACGCGCTTACCATCAGCCTTAGCTACACTCGCTACCTCGCCCATTACAGACATGGCTTCGGCTACAGACTTATTGATGTTTTTTTTGCTGTGGGCTTCTGATGCAGACAAAAAGAGATTGATTTGTTTGAGTCCGGTCTCTTTAGCCGTCTCGTAGCCTTTGATATTTGGCACGAGTGCCGACAGATTGAGATTTGGCCTGGCAAAGCGTTTGTTTTGCGACTCTCTGGCAGGATCCTGCAAGAGAGCGTAAGCGACCTCGCGAGCATCGGCTAATTGCGGTATCCACTTGGGAGAGACAAAACTCGTGATCTCGATCTCGGAGAGTCCAGCATCAGCCAGAGCCTCGATCAAGGCGATCTTATCTTGCACAGGTACTTGGGTGGCTTCGTTTTGCAAGCCATCACGAGGTCCAACCTCAAATACAGTGACCGTTTGCGGCAAATTTTCAAACATTGCTGTTTACTCGAGTGTGAGGATCAAATCGCCTTCGTTGACAAAGTCACCGGCTGCCACTTTGATCTCGGCCACTTTTCCGGTTTCGGACGAAGCCACCGGCAATTGCATTTTCATGGATTCGAGGATGGCGACATCCATGCCATCTTCGACTGCATCGCCTTGCTTGACGAGGATCTCGATCACCACGCCAGCCATCATTGAGCAAACTTGTTTCATTTTGATTCCAATCTAGATAATTATCAGAGCAGTAAATAAAAAGATATGTTAACAAAACGGAGGTATATCTTTATGACCTCCGTCTTATGAACAAAGCCTGATTGCTTAATTATTATTGCTTTTGCTTACTGTTGCTGCTCGTCGGAGCCCCAATCAAAGGCTGGTCCCGGTCCGGACTTACGACGACCTTTGACTGGTGAAATCAAGGCACCATCAGCTGCACGAGCGAGACTTGATCTGGTCTCCTGCTCTTGAGGCATATTTGCAGCCGCCGCTGGATCCTGAGTCTGGCTCTGAGAGGCTTGATCGGCATCCCCCCCACCCCATGGATTATTGAGGTGCGATGGTTGTGCAGCAGCCTGGGCTGGCTGGCCCCAAGCCTGTTGCATACTGCTTGCTTGCTCCTGGGGAGCTGGCTGCCCCCAGGGATTGTGGCTTTGATTGGTGTCTTGAAACTGAGCCTGAGGCACGGGTTGAGAAGACACAGGCTGCCCCCATCCGCCTTCTTGAGGATTGTTGTTTTGTGGTTGGCTGGCGGCAGCTGCAGCCCAGCTGTCGCTCTGACTGCTCTGGCCCCAACCGCCTCCGCCAGCAGTACTGGCATTGGTGCTCTGTCCCCAAGCACTTTCGATTGGTTGTGGCTCGGCAGCAGCTGCTGCGGGCTGGCCCCATTCTTCGTCGCCAAAATCACCCCAGGGATTGCTACCACCGTAGTCCGGCCCTGATTGCGGCGCAGCAGTCTGCACTGGCTGAGCGACCTGGGGCTCTGGCATCGTGACAGGAGCAGGATTAGGACTTGCTTGTTGGGCCTGAAACTCGACAGGAGATGGGCTTGGGCCCCAGGGATTGGCAGCAGTAGGCGATCCCCATCCTTGGGGTTCGATCGCAGCAGCTTGATGCTGCGCGGGGGAGTCTTCCTGGTGGCCCAACTCTTTTGCTGTGCTGGTCCAGGCAAAGTCATTATTGGTGTCGGCTTGATCGTTGCTTTCTTCGATAGGTTCGGAAAGTGCCGAATCGATATCAACCTCGGCTTGAGGTTGACCGCCAAAAGATGACAGGATGGGATCATCTACTGCATCGAGATCGACAGCGTTTTGTACTGGTGCTTGACTAAAAGAAGGACCAGTATAAGTAGGCTGAGGAGCAGCACTTTGTATGGGCGTTGGCGCGTGCTCGGGAGCTGCTTGCACAGGCTCTGGAGCTGCATGGGCCTCTACAGGCGGCATTGCTTGGAGACGATTGTGCGTGCGAGCAGGGATAGTGATGCTAGGAGTGGCCGATGCAGGTAGATCGGTTGCGGTACTGGTGGCGGTGCTCTCCTGATGTTCAAATGCAACGGGAGCTGGAGTCGGCGTCGGAGTTGGTGCTTGAGCCGGAGCAGGAGAAGGAGCAGCAGATAAATCAGGTGCGACCTGCACAACAGGCGCCGGCGCTGGCTCTACTCGAGATACAGGCGCAACCGGAGCATTGGACGCGGCCTGAGCCATCGCAGCCCGCGAAACATTGGGCCAATTGCCACTGAGATAACGCTCCTTCATCGCGAGTATTTTTTCGCGATCGCGAGAAAGACCCTCTAGTTTTTTCTTGTTGGTATCAATGCGCTTGTCGAGCTCTTCGAGCTGCTGATTGATCACATTGATTTCTTCGCGATTTACAGCTTCTTTTTCTGTAAACTCTGCGAGAAGCTCCCGCAACATTTCGGGGTTGATAGCTACCATCTGAAAATGGCTCCTGATTCTAGAAAATTGAATTTATTAAAGCACGATTTTTTTAGCAGAACGAGCAATCAGCCTGCGGCTTCTTCGGCACCGCCGAGTCGAGCATAATTTTTGGTCTCTTGCACCAGAGCCGAAAAGAGCCACATGCACAACTGATCGAGTGTATCGACTGGAGGATTGCTGTCACGCATGCGCCACATCATGCCTTGCTCGGTGATACGCACCTGGATGGTGGCAATCGGCTGATAATCATTTTCGGTGCGGCTCAGGGCCATCACCTTACTGGTCGGTACGATAAAGGCCTCTACGGTATCATCGCAGCCGCGCACTACAAGAGAGCAGACCTTGGATGAAAAACGCGCTCTAAAATAGGTCTTGGTTTCTTCGGCTTCGCGAAAACGATTGTAGCGAGTGACCTCGGTGACATCCCCAGCAATTGAACCGGTGATAAATAGATCGGTGCCTTGAGCGACCTGGTTAAACTCGTACATGTAACGCTGCAATAGTCCATAGATCTTGTCTACCAATATGGCAATGCCGGACTTGTAGATGGACTCTCGATAGACCTCTTGCAGATGCACGCCTCTTTGATCAGCAAGAAACTGCAATGAATCTTGCTTGAGCTGCGCCATCCAGTCTGTGCCCTGGCTCACCTGATCGTTCTCGTGATAGACCAGTATTTGCTCATTGATGCCGACGGACCAGTCGGCTCCCTGGTTTTGCGAGTGTGTCGAGCCAGAGCCAAACATCGAACGGTCCACCTGCTTATTGGGCATATTGCCCTGCGCTTGCTGCGCAGGCAAGGATGGATTGCCGTCGATAAATTTTCTGACGTCCTGCTTGGCATTTCTATCTCTGTTTTGAGGCTGACGGCCGTCATTTTTTCCAAGCATGTCCAATATCTCCTAACTCGCCATATTTCCTATGCCCAGTCTTTTGTCTTTTAAATCTAAGGTTCATGATGGTGCAATCAGGCTCTTTGCAAATACCTGACCAATTGTGTGTACTCGCTCAGATCGGCCGCGGTCTGCTGCAGATCCGAGCCATCGGCATAGACGTGCACGTAGGGATCGACGGCATCTGGCAGTACGAGTATCCAGTGATCCTTACGGGTCTGGATCTTGACACCGTCCAATAATTCCATAGGTCGATCCTGATGCTTTTCGACTAAAAGACGCATGACACGGCCCTTTCTCTCCCAGGGACATTCGACCGAGTCGACCTGGTAGTAGAGAGGAGGCAATTCGGCGACTGCTTGATGCAAAGTACGCCCCTGGAAGGTCAGATGCTCGAGCACCTGGCCCACGGCAAACATGGCATCGTAACCGTTTTGAAACTCAGGGAAGATAAAGCAGCCGTTGGCACTGCCACCAAGCACGGCTCCTTCGAGACGGGCAGTGGTTGTACCGATCTCGGTTTCGGATGCCTTGCACCTGACCACCTTGCAATCGTAGCGAGCAGCAATGCGCTCGATCACCGAGCTGGCATTGACAGGCACGACTATGGAGCGACCTGGTTTGTCGCGCAGGATAATGTCTGCTACGCAAGCCAACAAGAGCTCACCTCTGATGATCTGACCAGTCTCATCGACCAGTGTCATCTGTTCGCCATTGCGACCGATCTGCACACCGACATCCGCATTGAGAGCCTTGACCACATCGGTCAACTGCTTACGCATGGTGATGCGCTCTTCTTGTTTTGGCGGTATGTTGCGGATCGAGCTATTGAGCACCACTGTCTCGATACCGAGCTCGCCTAGCAATTCGGGCAATAAGACACCTGTCTCAGCCATGGCATAGTCGATGATGCACTTTGGCGCATGAGTCGCCAGGCTGCCGGCCTTGGTCAGTCTGGTGTAATTGGTGCCGGGCACGATGCAAAACGGCACCTTGTCTTCTTCGAAGACCTGCCCCTTGACGTGCTTGAGAAACTCGTCAACATAGTACTCGCGGACACGGCTCGGAAAAGAAATGGTGCCGACATCGGCCGGCTCGCAACGAGGAAAATCTTCTTTGAAAAAGGTATTTTCGATTTTTCTTTCCATTGCCTTGGTGATAGATACACCATGGTTGTCAAAAAACTCGATCGTCACCTTGTCTATTTCTCTCTGAGAGACTCTGATATGGATCAAACCGGCTGCGCGCTGGGTCTTGACGTAATATCTAGAGCAAGGCAGAGGCATGGACTCGAGGTTTTGCACTTCGATGCCGACAGACATGAGACCAGAGATCATAGCCCGGCTGATCATTTGCGAGACCTTCCAGTAGTCACGGCTGACGAGCACGGGTCCACCCTTGAGCGTTGCACCATATGCAGCGGCAAGATTGACGGCAAACTCCGGCGTGATATCTACATTGGCCAATCCTCTGACGCCATGAGCACCAAAGAGGCTGCGTGGAGCACGTGTGCCCCAGATGACGGATTCGAGGACCTTGGCGCCAGACTCGACATTTTTTTGTGGCCAGATGCGCACATCAGGGTTGAGCGTTGCAGCTTGCCCGATCGCCGAGTTGTCACCGACTATGGCTCCTTCGAGCAGCTCGGCCTGGCTATGTACCGTGCTGTTATTGCAGATGACGCAGGCGCGCAGTTCGGCATTGTGACCGACAAAAACATTGGGCCAGATCACTGGTTGTTTGAGCGAGGCCTTTTCCTGAATGACGACATTGTCACCAATAGTAGTACCACCAGAAATGATCGTTTCGCGTCCGATGCGGCAATTTTCACCGATCATCACTGGAGCTTCGAGCCTGACGCTGGAGTCGATCTCTGTGCCCTGGCCGACCCATACGCGCGGCTCGATCTGCGGCAGATCGATCTTGATATCCAGGCGGCCTTCGAGCACGTCTTTATGGGCCTGGCGGTACATGGCGAGGTTGCCTATATCGCACCAGTAGCCGTCATCCACATAACCGTACATGGGCTCGTTGCGCAAGAGCAGGAGAGGGAACAAATCGTTGCTAAAGTCCTGCTCGCGGCCCATGACGATATACAGGAGGACTTCGGGCTCCAGTATATAAGTGCCTGTATTGACAGTGTCGCTAAAGATCTCGCTAGCGCCGGGCTTTTCGACAAAGCGCTGGATCTTGTGATCGCTATCTGCGATGACCACGCCATAATCGAGCGGATTTTCCACTCTTTTGAGGATGAGAGTAGCCTTGGATTTTTTTTCGCGGTGAAAGGCCAGAGCCTTGCTCAAATCCATATCTGTCAGGCTGTCGCCCGAGATGACGACAAAGGTCGAATCGAGCTGGTCTTGCACAGCCTTGACGCAACCGGCAGTACCAAGAGGCTTGCCCTCTTCGATTGCATAGCTGATATTGCAACCAAATTCAGAACCATCGCCAAAATAATTTTTGATGGCATCCGGCAGATAATGCAGAGTAAATATGATGTCCTTAAAATTGTGCTTTTTGAGCAGATTGACGATATGCTCGGACATCGGCTTATTGGCCACGGGCACCATGGGCTTGGGCAGATTGCAAGTCAGCGGTCTCAACCTGGTGCCAGAACCGCCTGCCATGATTACCGCTTTCATTTGGACACTCCTTTCTTCTTGCCTGCTACAGCTGCCACAGGTTCTTCGCTTTCCTGGCTAGCAGCATTTTGTGCCTTGATCATATTGTCGGCATCGACAACCTTGCTATACACCTCATAAGAGCGGTCGGCAATGACTTTCCAGTTGTAGACATGATTGACTTTTTCGTAGGCCGTACGACGCAGGTGATCTGCCAGGTCGGGATTACGCAGCACCTGCAGGAGCCCCCAGGCGAGTGAGCCGGAGTCGCCGGCATAGGTCGAAACCCCTGTATTCATATGCTCTACAAAGTCACGCAGGCCACCGACATCGGTAGTCACCACCGGCACATTGGCGGCCATGCCTTCGAGTGCAACGATACCAAAGGGCTCGTAGAGACTGGGGATGGCTACGACATCCGCTATCTTGTAGAGCTTGAGCAGATCGGCATCACCGACATAGCCGAGAAAATGCGTATTGTGTCCTACGCCCATGTTCCAGGCTTGTTGTTTGAGCTCGTCGAGATAATAGCCGGTACCGACAAAGATAAATTGAGTGCCTGGGCGCTCGGCCAGCACGTGCGGGGCGGCTTCGAGTAAGACGTGCACGCCTTTTTCGCGTACCATGCGTCCGACATAGAGCACGATTTGCTCATACTCGCGAGCATAGCTGGAGCGCAAGCCGCGGGGATCAAACTCAAAATCAAAATGACTGGGATCGGTGCCATTGGGGATAACAGCGATCTTGTTGCCCGGCATGCCAAAGAGATGCTGCAATTCGTGATACATGGCCTGCGAGTTGACGATCACGTCCCATGACTCATAGGTCAGGCGCCATTCCATCTGGTGGATATAGCGTTGCAGATCGCTATGCACGCCGTGCATCCGACCGGCCTCGGTGGCATGCATGGTGGCTACCATCGGCACGCCAAAACCGGCCTTCATCGTCCAGGCGGCATCGGTCACCATCCAATCATGAGCGTGGATGATATCAAAGGGTTTTTGCATGTGCAATTTGATTGCATGCTGTAGCATGCCAAAATTGAGGCGATTGACCCAGGTGACAAAGTCAGGGGTCATATCGGTCTGGCTCTTGACCCGATGCACGTGCACCTTGCCATCCATCTCATGCTCGGCTTGTCCTGGATGATCAGCCGTCACCACGTGCACTTCGAGACCTTTCTCGGCAAGCTCCTTGGATAAAGCCCATACAACCCGCGCCAGACCACCGATCACTCGAGGCGGGTATTCCCAGGAAAGCATCAATACACGTTTGGGCACTTTTTTTTCCTCGTTTCTCTTGGCTTCTTGTTTTAGGCTTCGCTGGCCAATGGTCTCGACAACAGGGCCATGATGGCCGATTGACAGGTCGAAAGTCCTTTTAGTGTGGCGGCCACTTGTGTGGCGATGGGCAGCTCGAGACCCAGTCGTTGCGAAAGTATACACACCGCATGAGTCGTAGGCACGCCCTCGGCGACCGAACCAAGATTGGCCACGATCTCCTCTAATGATTTATCCCCGGTTAGTTCAAAACCAACCCGATAGTTTCTCGACAGAGGACCGGCACAGGTCGCAAATAGATCCCCCATACCGGCCAATCCGCTCAAAGTAGCGCGCTCGGCGCCCATAGCAATTGCCAAGCGTATATTTTCGGACAACCCTCGCGTCAAGAGCGAAGCCTTGGCATTGATGCCAAGGCTGAGTCCATCACAGATGCCAGCAGCAATGGCGATATAGTTTTTGAGAGTGCCGCCGAGTTCTACGCCGATCAAATCGTCATTGGCATAGACTCTAAATCTCTTGCCGCTCAAGACTTTTTGCAGGCCTCTGGCCACGTCGAGATCGCGACAAGCAACCACCGAAGCAGTCGGCAAGTCATTGAGTACCTCGTGGGCGAGGTTAGGGCCTGACAAAACCGCGATTTTTTCTGCCGGTAGACTTTCGGAGAGGATCTCGGACATGCGGCGGAGGGTGGACAACTCCAGTCCTTTTACTGCGGATACGTAATATCGATCGGCCGCTCCAGGCAAGTCTCCTAGTCTCTGCGCAACCTCGCTCATTGTCTGGGAGGTACAGACGACGACGACATGCCTGGCACCATGCACGGTGCGTTCCAGGTCATGGGAGAAAGAAATGATGGGAGATATCGGCTTCACCAGAGGCTTTTCGGTGCGCCTGAAGGTCGCAAGATCTTGCGCTTTGGCTTGCGTTCGCGTGTAGACTCGTACTGCACCAAAGCCGAGCGCGGTCCTTTCGGCAGCAAAGAGATTGGCCAGCGTCAGGCCCCAACTGCCGGCTCCAATGACGGCGATATGCTCGTTAGCGATCTGTTTATCGTCTGATCGTGTACTCAAGC
>Ga0233423_10000775_pt1 | contig 16274 bp, 14 predicted proteins | sample Watercolumn_Mata_FD_180713 | JGI IMG/M metagenome (GOLD analysis project Ga0233423, IMG submission 180713) | Freshwater microbial communities from Lake Matano, South Sulawesi, Indonesia - Watercolumn_Matano_2014_112_MG | ecosystem: Environmental > Aquatic > Freshwater > Lake | place: Indonesia...
CTCGATAAACCATGGCTAGCGTTACCACTATCCCTATGAAAACTCCAACCAAGATGAAACTCTTTCTCAGGGTTGCAAGTAGATAACGTGGACCTTAAAAGTGTTGCTGTGGCGGGACTGATTGCAAGCCACCGGTCAGCAACGACACCAGAGTTTCCAATGACAAAGATATTAGGAAGTTTGCTTTACCCTTTTTCGGATACTTATGGACGAACTGTTGTCGAGCTTCTCCAAGCCCATCCAGAGGATAATAGGGGAGAGGGGCTTCGGGGAGTTCACTGAGCCCCAGAAGAGGGCGATACCGCTCATAGCGGAGGGCAAGAACGTCATAGTCATCGCGCCCACGGGTACGGGAAAGACCGAGGCGGCCTTCCTCCCCATACTCGACCGGCTGATAAGGGAGGGGGGCAGGGAAGGGATACGGCTCCTTTACATATCGCCGCTGAGGGCGCTGAACAGGGACCTGCTGGACAGGCTTCAGTGGTGGTGTAACAGGCTGGACCTGAAGATCTCGGTAAGGCACGGCGACACAGAGACGAAGGAGAGGGGGAAACAGGCCATGGCCCCTCCAGACGTTATGATCACAACGCCTGAGACCCTGCAGGCGATACTCCCGGGGAGAACCCTCCGGAGGCACCTCTCGAAGGTCAAGTGGGTTGTCGTCGACGAGGTACACGAGCTGACCAACGACAAGAGGGGGAGCCAGCTCACCATAGCGCTGGAGAGGCTGAGGAGGATAACCGCCGTGGAGCCACAGATCATAGGGCTCTCCGCCACCATAGGTTCCCCCGATAAGGTCGCCAAGTTCCTCGTGGGCATGGGTAGGGATTGCGAGATCGTGAGGGTCTCTGTTGCAAAGAGCACAAAGCTCGATGTCATGCTCCCTGAGGCGGACGAGAGGGACTCGGAGCTCGCCGAGAGGATAGCCACCTTCCCTGAGGTGGCGGCGAGGCTCAGGAAGATCAAGGAGCTGATAGACCAGCAGAGGTCCACCCTGATCTTCACAAATACTAGGTCTGAGGCTGAGGTACTAGCCAGCAGGTTCAGGGTCTGGGACATCGACATGCCAGTGAGCATACACCACGGTAGCCTGGCCAAGTCTTCGAGGGTTGAGACCGAGTCGAGCCTCAAGAAGGGCGAGCTCAAGGGCGTCGTCTGCACCTCCTCACTCGAGCTGGGCATAGATATCGGAAGTGTAGACCTCGTGGTCCAGTACAACTCACCGAGGCAGGTGACCCGCCTGCTCCAGAGGGTGGGCAGGGCAGGGCACTGGGTAGGTGGGACCTCAAAGGGTGTCGTAATCACCATGAACTCGGACGACGCGCTTGAGTCCACGGTCATCACAAGGAGGAGCCTAAGGGAGGAGCTTGAGGACGTGGAGATCGTGAAGAAGCCGCTGGATGTCTTGGCACACCAGGTGGCGGGCCTCCTTATTGAGGACAGGAGCCTGAAGCTGGACGAGATCCTCGACGTTGTGAGGGGGGCTTACCCCTTCTTGGACCTGAAGGAGGAGGATCTGCTGGAGGTTCTGGATTATATGAGCGGCAGGAGGCCAAGGTTCGCGATGTACATTCCTGAGGAGAGGCTCGTACTCAAGCCGAGGCCCTCCGACGCCCTCTACAAGTACTACTTCGAGAACCTCTCCATGATACCCGAGGAGAAGCACTACGTTGTCATAGACGAGGAGAAGGACGAGGCGGTGGGCATGCTGGACGAGGCCTTCGTGGCGGAGTACGGGGAGCCTGGGGTGAAGTTCATCGTCAGGGGAAGGCCGTGGAAGATCATCCAAGTTTACAATGAGGTCGTCTACGTGAGGGGGGAGGAGGATCCGACTGGTGCGATACCGGACTGGATCGGCGACGAGATACCCATTCCCTACGAGATCGCGCAGGAGGTGGGGGCGATAAGGGGGCGCGTCGCGGGGATGTTGAGGGGCGGGGCGTCCCTGGACGCAGCCGTGGGAGAGCTGGTGAAAGAATACCCAGTCTCTAAGGGATTCCTGGTCAGGGCCCTCAGGGAACTGAAGGAGCAGGCAGAGGGGAGGTGGGACATCCCGACGGACAGGCTGGTCACGGTGGAGGGGTGGGAGGGGTACGTGATAGTCAGTTGCGCCTTCGGGCTCATGATAAACAAGACGCTCTCGAGGCTACTCGGCTACCTCCTGACGCAGAGGACTGGAAGCGGCGTCGGGGCCTCGCAGGACGCCTACAGGATCTACCTGAAGACGGCGATCGATCCACAGGTGGTGGCCGAGGTGCTGAGGGGGACGAAGCCAGAGGAGATGGAGAGGCTCACGCAGGTTGCTGTGGAGAGAACAGGACTCTTCAAGAGGAGGCTCCTCCACGTGGCCAAGAGGTTCGGGGTGGTGGAGAAGGACGCGGACATAAGCGATGTGGGGATGACCCAGCTGGTGGACGGGCTCAGGGGCACGGTCATCTGGAGGGAGGCGATGAGGGAGGTCCTCTTCAAGGATCTCGACGTGGAGGGGACGATAAGGGTGATCAAAGGGATGAGGGGAGGGGAGTTCGAGTTAAAGGTCATGGAGGGGGATCTTCCGCTCTCGCCGATATCGAGGGTAGGGGTCAGTATGCTCAGCTGGAAGACTGATTTAGTTCCGGCGGACAGGCTCAGGAGGCTCCTCATCGAGTCTGGAAAGGCGAGGCTCCTCAACGAGGCGAGGGTCGCGGTCTGCACAAACTGTTTCAGGTACGTGGAGAATCTGAAGATAAAGAGGTTCCTGGGCGAGGTGAGGTGCCCGGAGTGTGGCTCCAGCAAGATAGGGTTGCTCAGCAACGATCCCTTAGAGGTTGCGCAGATGGCTGCCGAGAAGGCGGAGACTGACAAGGTCTCAGAGAGGTTCCGCGGGATCTACAAGTCGGCGATAGAGAGCGGGGAGCTCGTGAGCCTCTACGGGCTGCCAGCGGCGCTGGCGCTGGTGGCGAGGGGGCTGCCGAAGCCAGTGATGATGACGCTGGCGATCTCTGAGGTAAAGGACATGGACTACTTCGTCGACCTGATTCTGAGGGAGGAGAGGGCGGCGCTGAAGAGCAGGTTCAGGCGCTCGTACCCCAGAGGGGAGCTGCCCCCCAGAGTTTAACTTGAGAAAAGATAAAATGTGCTATCTGTTAGATTTAGTTGGTGGGCGTTTTGGCTGTTTCAGTAAAGTGGCTCGCGCACTCAAGCTTCCAGATCACGGCCGAGGGAAGGGTCATCTACGTCGACCTGGAAGAGTATGGCGAGGCTTCTGAGAAGGCCAACGTGATACTGGTCACGCACTCCCATACGGACCACTGCGACCCGGAGAAGATAGACAAGCTCAGGAAGGACGACACGGTCATTATCGCCCCTGCTGACTGCGCCTCGAAGATCAGGGCGAAGGTCAGGACACTTAAGCCCGGAGAGGTGGCAACCGTCGGCAACGTGAGGGTCAAGGCCGTCCACGCATACAACACGAAGCGCTTTAGGTCCCCCGGGATTCCCTTCCATCCAAAGGGGTACGGCGTCGGCTACCTGATAACGGTCGGAGGAAAGACAGTCTACCACGCCGGAGATACGGATTTCATTCCTGAAATGAAGGAGCTCGGACCGGTCGACATGGCTCTGCTCCCGAGCGGGGATACCTACACGATGAACAACGCCGAGGCCGCGGTGGCGATTAACCCGAAGATCGCGGTCCCCATACACCGCTTGAGCACTAACCCGGAGGAGTTCAGGAAGAGGGTTGAAGGCCGCTCGAAGGTAAGGGTAAGCATACTGCAGGAAGGCGAAGAGGTCATACTCAAGTAGGTCGATTATCTGTTCGGTTAATCCATCGTCCTATTTAGGCTGCCGGCTTAAGGCAGGTTAAGTTGTAGTGTGATGCAGTGCTCCAGCTACCGTGCGTCAGCGGACGATCCAGCAATGATCCCAAGCAGCGTCTTCCTGTCTATCTCGGCCCTCGTCCTCCACCCTATGAAGAGGTTGCCCTCCTCGTCCTCGTCGAGATACCCTCTCCTTATAAAACGATTGAGGTCTTGGTCCACCTTCCAGTCAGGGAACTTCTCCCGCAGGAGGTCCTCCACCTCCCTCCTCGTCGCCCTCCCCTGCTTCGAGGTTATGAACGCCAAGGTGGAAGCCAAGACGGCCAGGGTGTCGATCCTCCACCCGGACAAAGATGCCTCGCCGGTCTGTATCGGCGACTTCGATAGGACGTAGAACCTCGCCTGCTCAAGATCGTCCTCGGTGGGCGTCGGGTGATCGAGACCGTCCTCGTAGACCACCTTGACCTCAAGACCTAGGTCGCCCAACCGCCTCTCAAGCAGCTTCACTATCTTCATGTAGTCCTTTCCAAGGATCTTCCTCAGCTCCCATCCCTTCGCGCCAGGCAGCCTGTGGTGCTGGTAAAGTAGGAGCTGGGAGACCTTCTTCAGCTTCCTCGAGATTGTCGGATCCTCACTCACTGGTCACACCTCTCAGCTCTTTCCACTTCTGGTACCAGATTGATATTGGGACAGACTTACCGCCCCGCTTCAGACCAGGACCGGGGAGGGCCTCCACGAAGGTGGTCTCCTCCACGGGGTTGATTATCAGGTTTGCGAGCCCGTTGGAGATTAGGAAGCTGAGGGCGTACGCCCTCATGACCGTCTCCTCATAGGTCTCCTGGGTTACGAACTTCCAGTAGTCAACTGGACCTCCCTTGGTCGCCTCTGTCAGTTCGTCGTGAAGCCTCTTGATCTCCTCGTTGAAGACCTTGTCAGAGAGGAACTTCAGGCGTATAAGGTCCGAGATCGTGAGGGTCTTCTCCTCCATCTGTATGGCCGCCTCCAGCTCCTTCATCCTCTGCGAGAGCGGGAGTAGGACGTTCCAGTAATCCAGCGCCTCGGATAGTCGCCGGGGCGTGAGCTGCTCGGAGGCTATGAGTGGGTGCCAAGACGAGAGAAGGGCGGAGGCGAGGGACTCCTTGCCGAGCATCTTTACCTTAACCTCCACGAGGACTGGGTCTATGAAGAGCCCGGAGGCGCGCCGCTTCACCCAGTCGCTCTGCAGCTTCACCATGAGCGAGAGCTCCTTTATCGCCTCCGCGTCCATGAGCAGTTCGTCCAGGAGTTTCCACTGCGGGAGCAGCTTCTTCAGGATCATAAGCTTCTGCGGGATGTCCACGAGGAACGGGTCGTCGCTCTTTGTCCGTATGCTCTGGCAGAGGTTTATTATCCTAGCGAGCTCCTCGTAGTACTCCTCTTTACGCCTTTGCTGTGGCAGCCTTCATCACCTCCGACCTTCCGTGGACATTCTGCACGAATATTATGTTCGCGAACTCCCCTATGGCGCTGAGCTGGCTTGGGGTAATAACTACGAACTGGACGTCCGCGTTCTCGTTCATGAATGAGAAGAGCATCCTCATCATGGACTCCCTATTGTGGGGGTCCATGTGCACGTCGAACTCGTCGACGGCCCTGACAGGGGACTTGAGGTGATCCTGAAGGGCCAGAAGGAATGCCATGGTGGAGACCGCGCGCTCGCCGCCGCTCTGGGCGTAAGCGTCCAGAACCACGGGAGAGACGCCCCTGAAACCCACCGTAACCTCTATGCCGGCATGGTCAGGATCTTCCATGTTCGAAAGGCGGACGCTCCCCATGCCGCCGACCCTGCCCAGCACGCTGAGGTATGTGGGATTGATCTCCTCGGTCAAACGCTCCATCACGTTCTTCCAGATCTTCTTTCGCTCATCCAGCTCCTCTATGGTCTTCTTCCTGTTCTCGCCCACGATGTCCGCCTTCTGCTTCAGATCGCTGTACGTCTTGAGGTAGGTCTGGTACATGGAGGGAGCGTCGTCTGGAACCTCGCCGAGCGAGAGGAGGTGCGCGTTGGCGAATTTTATCTCGTCGGAGATCTCAAGCATGGTCCTGGAGGTCTCTATGCGGTCGCCTGCCTTGTCCATGAACTTGTTGGACTCCTCCAGCGCCGCCTTGGCTTCACCAAGCGAGGACTTGAGCCCCTTCAGCTCCCTCTCGAGCTCGCCGGTCCTGTAGCGCATTATCGCCTCCTTGACACGGACATCGACATAATTTTTAACGGTCTCGTCCAGCCTCTCGTCCACGACACCGATCTCTTTAAGCCTCTCCTCACCCTCCTTTGAGAAGAGTAACGAACGGAACTTCTCCTTCTGGGTCAGGTAGGACTCCCAAAGGTCCTTCGCCTCCACCTCCTTCTTCAGAATGTCTCTCCGCAGATCTTCGAGCTGAGATGACTTGAGGCGAATCCTCTCCTCTATCTGTGCGAGGGCTCGCTCGTTCTTGAGGATCTGGGCCCATATGAGCTCCCTCTCAAGGTAAGCCTTCTTCTCCAGGAGGCACCTCTTCTCGTTGTACTTGTCGTTCAGCTCCTTCCAGTAGGCAAGGGTCTGCTCGGCGCTTGCCAGTAGTTGCGAGGTCGCCTCCTCCTCCCCTAGGATCCTGTTGAGCTTATCCTCGGACTCGTATATCGCCCTCCTGTACTGGAAGAATCCGACAGCCTCCTCTACCATCTTCAGCTTCTCCTCCGGGGAGGTGATGGCGAACTCCTCGATCATGTTCTGATGCATTATTATCAGCATGTTGTCGGGGTTCATGCCCACGTTCTTGAAGAGGCGGTTGACGTCAAACTTGCTCGCCTCCCTGCCGTTTATCTCGAACCAGTACGTCCCGTCCTTCTTCAGGTACCTAGAAACTGAGATGAGGTCGCTGTTGATGAGGGGGGCGGGACGCTTTCCGTCCTCCGCCTTGTTGTTCAGGATGAGCGTTACCCTTGCTGTCTCCTTGCCCCTCCTTATTAGGTCGGCGAGCTTCCTTGACCGCTCGGTGTAGCTCTGGCCGGTTGCGACCGAGATGGCGAGGAGGATCGAGGACTTACCGGCGCCGTTGGGACCGCTTATGAGATTCAGCCCCCGCCTGAGCTGCACCCTAGCGTACTCATACGACATGAAGTTCTCAAGAACGACCTCTAAGATTGTGAGCTTTGACGTCTCACTGCACCCCTTAGGGCTTTTTCAAATCGCCCGACCAAACTTATAAACTTCACTCTCGACAAAAATACCATACTTTTTAAACAGGACGATGCCCGCTCTACAATAAAATCGAAAAATCAACTCCGATCTATTTTTTTCTCAATATCACTTCGCAGACACTGTCGCCCTTGCTTCTTCTTTTTGTGCAGTAGTAGTCGACGTTCTTGTCTATTCCCTTTACAAGCCCAACATCGTATCTTTCCACTGAGGCACATACCTCAGGGGTCCAGTTTCTCTTGTTCTTCCACAGGCACTCTGTCGCATGAATTATCACTTCGTTATTGTCTTCTTTTATGATGCGGCTTTCTATTCCAAAGACACAGTTCATAGCCACTATTGCGACCGCGCATCCGTGCAGGTCTCTCTCTATCCCTAGAGCTGCAATGATGTCATTTGCGTCATTCATACCCCATTCGTACACGAGTTCCGCCAGCTTTTTTCTTTCGCCTTCGTTAAGCAGGTGGAAAACGTCATTGAAGAGCCTGCCAACTCCGCTCGCACTCTTCTTCCACCGGATGCGAGCTGGCAATAAGTTGTGCCTTACAACAAACTCATTTACTCTTCTAGATACCATACATTCGCTAATTAATTCTGTTTCTAATATCTGTTGCCCGTTCAAACATCAAAGGTCATGATGCTGGCAGTGAATTGGGTTGATGAGTCGCCAGCCAGTCCTACCATTAAAATCCAAGAAAGAGCATAGCTGTCTGTTGATTATTTATGGATATGATGAGCAAAGTTTATGTGAGATATACTGTTACTATCTCCAGATTATGAACCGTGGCGAGTGTTGATGGTAAATCTCGAGATAAAGCAGCTTAGCCATAACGGCGTGTTGATACCGGTCTACAAGCCTCTGGGCTTCAAGATACGCTTCAGAGGTAAGGAGCTCGCTCTCACACCAGAGCAGGAGGAGATGGCCGTCGCCTGGGTGAGGAAGCTCGCCACGGACTACGCGAAGGATGAGGTCTTCATAAAGAACTACTTCAAGGACTTCGGCGATGCCCTCGGGATGAAGGAGAAGGTGGGACCTGAGGACTTCGACTTCTCCCAGATAATCAAGTGGGTGGAGTCGGAGAGGGCGAGGAAGGAGGCCATGAGCAGGGAGGAGAAGAAGGCTCTCGCCGCCGAGAGGAAGAGGCTGAGGGAGGAGAACAAACAGAAGTACGGCTTCGCCATGGTCAACGGGACGCCCATGGAGATCAGCAACTACATGGTCGAGCCCGCATGCATATTCATGGGGAGGGGCAACCATCCCATGAGGGGTAGCTGGAAGCCGGGCATAAAGGCGGAGGACGTCACCCTCAACCTATCCCCGGACGCTAAGGTGCCTGCGCCCCCCACCGGACGCTCTTGGAAGGGGGTGGTGTTCGACCCGTCGTTCCTATGGATAGCGAGCTGGAGGGACAAGCTAAGGGGCAAGATGAAGTACGTCTGGCTCTCTGACACGGCGTACGTCAAGCAGGTCAGGGACATAGAGAAGTTCGGCAGGGCGTGGGAGCTCGAGAAGAAGATAGACAAGGTCAGGTCCCACATAGTGAAGGGGCTGGAGTCCCGCGACATCCTGACGAGGAAGGTGGCGACGGTCTGCTATCTGATCGACGTGCTGAAGCTGAGGGTGGGGGACGAGAAGGACGAGGATGAGGCTGATACGGTGGGCGCCACGACCCTGAGGACGGAGCACCTCACCTTCAACGAGGACGGATCCGTCACGTTTGACTTCCTCGGCAAGGACGCGGTCAGGTGGGTGAGCACCAAGAGGCCACCGGAGGCGGTGGTGAGGAACCTGAAGGAGTTCATAGCGGAGGGGAACGAGATCATATTCAACGGCGTGAGGTCTCAGAAGGTCAACGCCTACCTGGCAGAGGTCATGCCAGAGCTTACGGCGAAGGTATTCAGGACATATCACGCCTCCACGACGACCAAGAAGGTGCTCGATGGCTCGGGCATCAGCAGGAACGCACCGCTATATCTGAAGAAGTACCACGCGACGATGGCAAACCTCGAGGCTGCCAAGGTCTGCAACCACAAGAGGAAGCTGCCCAAGACATGGGAGGAGACGCTCAACAAGAAGAGGGAGAGGCTGCAGGCGCTGAAGGAGAAGAGGGCCAAGAGGGAGAAGCTAAAGGAGCTGGAGCTGAAGATAAGGGCGATGCAGGCCACAAGGGACTACAACCTGAACACCTCTCTGAAGAACTACATAGACCCCAGGGTCTACGCGGAGTGGGGGAGGCGGATAGACTTCGACTGGAAGCTCTACTACTCGAAATCGCTCCAGAGAAGGTTCGCGTGGGTGAATAAAGAGCCCGTACCGGGTAGTTAATAAGACTTAATTCTGACGGAACCCCCCTTGAACACCTTTTTATATGACGCTTCCTACCAACAAAAATGTGGTGCCATAGATGGTTCTCGCAGGCAAGGTCTTCAAGGTTAAGGAGGACGTAGACCTCGCGACTATATCGGGGAAGCTGAAGGGCTACAGGTACGAGGAGGAGTTCGTCCACGAGGGCCAGAAGATACCCCTCGTCACCGAGATAAACAGGCTGCAGCTCGCCCCGGACTCCTTGGAGGGGGTATTCTCTCAGGACATCGCGTTCACCGTCCAGCACAGGGAAGGGGAGAGGCTGGTGGTAAAGACGATGGAGGGGCCCTTCCTCTTCGCAAAGGAGGGGGAGAGGACGCTTCTGATCATCCTCGAGAAGAAGAGGACGGCGAACAACATAGCAAACCAGCTCAGCAAGATCCTCTTCATCTCAACGGGGAGCATAGTAGAGGCAAAGATCACGCCCCAGACGCTCAAGAAGTTCCACGAGGCGAACCCTGAGGACACCAAGGTGATATTCTTCGACGGCGTGGACATACCCAACATAAACAAGCTCTCGCTCTACGGCTCAGGCCTTGCTGATACGGCGCTCTACAACGACTACCTGACCCACGGGGCGATATGGTACATAGTGTTCAAGTCCAGAAGGTACGGCATCGTGGCTGGCGTCACAAGGAGCTCGGTCGTCACGGCGTTCAGCGAGATACAGCCGCCGGAGTTCCTCGGTTACATAAAGGAGGAGATCTTTCCCCTCATCGACTAGGCTTCACGACGCCGAGTAGCTCTTGCAGATCTACTTCTCCTTGGCCCCGCGTTCGAGGTTCAGTACCCCGAGGCGCGTGGAGTTTCTGACGATCTCCTGCTTCTCCGAGTCCTGCGTCTCCTCGCTCTGGACTATGAAGATCACGTCGTAGAGGATGTAGAGCTCGTAGGACCTTATGGTGATCCTCCCGTTGGGTTCTTTCAGCTGCTCCCCGTATATGATCTTTGAGCCCTCCATCTCGTTCTCGTGGACGAAGTGATAGATCTCGTGGAGGTCTTCCTTGTTGTCCTCGATCCACTTCTCGATCAGTTTAATGTCTTTTTTAGGGATCCTGAGGTCGTCCACGGTTGCATACCACTCGACCGCCAAGAATTCCACCGAGTTTATACCCTTCGCGATGGATAATAAACTTTTAGATAAGTTACAACTTAACTTTTCTATATAAGAAAAGGGGTATTGAGGGGTATTGACATACTAAGCAAATCTAAAATCACATCTTTGCATTCTGCACAACTTTATCAATTATCTCGATTCAGCCATAATGTTTTCGGCTATCTGTGAAGTTGCGAAGGTAAATGGAGAATTGCTCTATACTTTGAAGTAAGAACTTAAATCCTAATAAAGCTTATAACATCATGAGGGGTTAATGCCTAAGAAAGGGACAAAAAAAGTTACGTTTTACGCTAAGAAAAAGAAAAAGTAGCATTTAGGTCAAACTCTAATAAAACGAGTCTTACTGTTCGAGCAGAGTAGTCTTTCTTTCTCACTTTAGGACACATTTTTAGAGAAATGGATTAGTGTTTCTCGGTTTTCGTTTCTTATCTACTCGTTTCAATCGGTTTTTAGAAGAATGGCGAATCTACCCTTTCTACTTTCGTTCTTTTCTTCTTCTTAATTTTCTTCTGTAGTGGAGACAGTCGTGCATTCGAGCCTGACTTCACCTCAACCAGCTTTGTACTTGTGACCCTTCCTGTGAATAGGTCTCTTTTTCTAACCACCATATCAGCACCTTTGGGATGGGTTCTGTCTACTTCATAACCAGACATAGCATATTTCATTGCCACCAAGTCTTCTCCCATTCTACCCCTTTGGCGATTGCTTTCTAGTGTTTCTCGCTTTCGCTGTTTCTTGGATTTTCTGAAGCCGAAGTCGAACATACACATGACCTATTGTTAAACCGTCTATCCAACCACTTAAGATTTTTTATTCTAGGTCTGGTCATAAGCCCATCAGTACCGCCCTTACGTCGGAGGCGGTGTAGGAGAAGTCGCCGAATATGACATTGTCGCTCCGGTGAATGGTTTTGGCATTGGTAAGGACGGACGTGGTCACGTCCTGGTACTTTAGGCTCACATCGCTGCTAACGGGGAAGTACAGGAGATAACGTAGAGCGATCCCGGAGGAGTTGGTGGCGCTCCGCATCTCCCAGCTCACATTCAGGGTGTTGTCCCCGGACCTGAAGAATGAGAAGGCGAACTGCCACTCGCCCAGTGACGTTGTGAGGTAGCCCACCTTAAACGTGTCATTGCTGAAGAAGGGATTTGAGGGGGCGTCTATGACCGATTTGATGGCCTCAAGGGCGAGGGTATCGCCCTCACTCAGCACCACGGACTCGTTGTAGACGCATATCCAAGCCCCGCCCTGATGTGTGATCGGTCCAATGTTGAGCCTGTACATGGTCACGTTGTTATAAACTGCGGTGGTCAGGTTGCTTCCCTCTAAAGCCATCGCGATCCTGTCGCTCTCTGCTTTGTCCTCGGCGATGATGCTCACGACCGTGTTATTCTTTGTCTGCATGTCCAGCCCGTAGATGGTTTCGGAGACACTTATGTTGAGCCCGAGTTCGGCTATGGAGAGAAGAACCGGATCCAAGAAGAGGTTCGGGTACTTGGAGAGTTGGGTCATATTCAGGAAGCGGAACCCCTCCACACCGGCGGGTATGGATAACATCCATGGTTGGGGCTTGAAGGAGGAGGGGGAGGGAGGGGAAACGTAATTGCTCTGGGGGACAATGAAGATCGCCACGTAGGAGACTACCAGTATCCCGATTAAGAGCAACATCAGGACTTTCATCCTGTTCGAGGGCTTCTCTTTGGTGGGCGTCTTCTTCGATGGTCCTCTCTTCTTCTCTGACACGGATATCACCATGGCGCAAAGAAGCATTAGACCGAGGGTTGGTTATTAAAGTTTTTATCGTGATGCCCCTTCTCCTGTGAGTAGCATCAGTAAAGCATTTAGAAGACCGAGTGGACGGGAGTTACTGAAGGAATCTTCTTTGAAGAGGTATGCGATAGACTTCCTTGCAATGAATCTGGTAACCCTCGTGATCTCGTCCTTGCTGTACCTTACGGGCAGGGATATCGTAGGCACGTTTGTAGTGGCCTTGTTCGTGGAGAGCGCATTCGTGCTGATCCTGGGAGGGGTCTTCGGGTTCATCCTGTCAAGCGCCTCGTTTTACGGGATAGGGAGGCTCCTTGGCAGGAAGGGTTCGGAGAAGGACAAGCAGGAGGTCGGGCCACAGAAGGAAGTGACAAAGGAGCAGATAGCGACGGGCAAGAGATTCGTGATATTGGGAATGGCCCTTCTGGCGGAGTCGATCTTGATTGCTCTGATGTTGATCTGATAAGGGAGAAGATAACATGAAGACGTGTCGTTATTGCCCGTAGAAATAGAAATAAAAAAAGAAGGAAAGGGAAGTTATTTCTTCCGCATGCCAAACACTGCAGCGACGAGTATGGCGAGTATGGCAATGATTACGCCAGCGTAGGCTATGTTTGTGAGCGATGCGACCTGTGCGTTCAGCGAGGACACCTGCGAGGTCAGAGTGGTAACTTGGCTCGTGTAGGTGGCGATGGCGTCGTCGACCGAGACCACGGTTACCTGAACCGTCGGCGTGGTCTGCGGATCAACTGAAGTGGTAATGTCAGAGTATGGGAATGTTGGGCCAGTAGCTAAGCTCTGTGAAGCGGTTAGTGCGCCTACTCCAGTGAGCGCTACTCTGAAGTATAGCGTGCCAGCCGTAGTTGGTGTGTAGGCGAGCTGGTAGTATCCACCCGTGGTAGTTACAGTCTGCGCTACTGGGGTGAATGTAGCGTTGTCTGTGCTCATCTTGAGTAGAGCCACGATACCGCCCTGCTCAACTGCTGCTACGGTGTCTATGATGAACTGCCCGGTGAGGATGATTGGTTCGTTAACGAAGTAGTTCGTGACAGCGGCTGTTGGTCCACCTGGTGTAACACCAACTTTGTATCCTGCCATTGCAAGGTACTCCTTTGCCATAGCAGGGTCGTATTCCCTCGCCACGCACTCAGTGTTCTTGTACGGGCTGAGTGGGTTCACGTGGACCGCACCGGGTTCTGCAAAGCCGCTCAGGAGGTTGTCGATGATCAGCTCTCTGGGTATCAGGTAGTCAAAGGCCGTCCTTACGTATCTGGCAGCCTCGGCCGCTCTCGATGGGTCAGACTGACCCAGCGGCGTGGCGGTACCAGTTCCCCAGATGGGGTCCTCCATGTTGTAGCCGAGCTGTTGTAAGCCCGATCCGGCAAGGAGGTAGGAGGTGGCGAAGTCGAGGTTTCCAGCCGTATAATCCCTTTGCAACTGGTAGTTCTGGTCAATTATATGTACCTCGCCGTTCTTCAGGGCAGCAATTGCTGAGTCCTTCTCCACGATGTACCTGACGTAGTAGTTCTGGACGACGAACTGACCTATGGACTCCAGGCCTGTCTTGTTCCAGTAGTCATCGAACTTCTCCGTTGTCACTATCGCTCTAGTCGGATCGTAGCTCACGTACTTGTAGGGTCCACATCCGATAGGTCCTGAGAAGGTCTGACCGTTGACGGTGTATGTACCGGTACCCAAGTTGAACGGGTCGTTCAACCAGTCTGCGAAGGGAACAGCCTCCAAGACGTGCTTGGGCAAGAGATAACCAGGGACACCCTCAGGGAAGAATGTGGCGGCGGGCTTTCCGAGGGCGCCGAAGTCTGCGATCGTGCATTTAACTGTGTACGTGTCCACGGCCTCTACAGATCCAATTCTAGTTCCAGTCTCGGTTGTAGCAGGGTAGTAACCGACACCCTCCACGAGGTCGATCACCAGTCTTGTGGTTGTCCCATTGAGCCACTTGAAGGTTATGTCGTCGCCGATATAGCCTGCAGTGAAGGCTGACTGCAGGGAGCCGGACTGCGGGTTGAGGTATGCGAGCCACGTGAAGACCACATCGTCGGCCGTGACCTCAACGCCGTCGTGCCATTTCACGCCTTGTTTCAGGGTGATGGTGTATTCACTACCGTCGGCAGAAACAACAGGGAGTGCAGCGGCAACTGCGGGTTGGAACGAGTAGTCTGTGTCAAGGTAGTACAGCCCGTCGAAGAGGGGGCTGAATGCCAGAGTATCATACCAAGAGTTGGAGAGGGGCGGGTTTAGAGCGAGCAGCTCGCCCGTGGTTCCCAGAACGGCATCTGTCCTTCCTGTTAAGAATTGGGGTACCGGACCAATGTTGTCAAAGATCCACTCAAAACCGTGGAAGTCGAGGGCACTGTCAGCGGTGAAGATTGCCTCCTGTAAACAGATCTGTGAGGCGGGTAGATCCTGGTACTGCACGAGCTGCCAGTCCTTGAACGCCTGTATGCCCACTGCGGTGTAGCCCTTGGTCAGCATAGTCTCCAGCAGCAGGTCGCTGGTGGCGTTGTTCCACAGGAAGTAGTTTGAGTTGGGCGGCGTGTTCATGCTGTAGTATATCTGGAAGGTCCCCGCGAAGGGCGTAGAAGGTGCCCCAGGGGTCCAACCGATAAACAGGGCGTCAAATCCGCCTTCGTCATAGGTCTTTCCTATCATCTCTGGCGCAGGTGTCAGGCATCTGTCATAGACGGAACCCCATCCCATGAACACCATCCTGGCATCTATTCCCACAGACTGGAAAGAGTTGGCGATGATGAGACCCCACTGTCGCCTCAGCAGGTTGGCACTACCGGGAGCAATCATGGTTATTTTGAAGATGCTCTGATCTGATGCGACGACCACTGGTTGAACGATTGCAAAGGTGGAAACGATCATTAGTCCAAGCATGGCAATAGCAAAAATCTCTTTGGTTCTCATTTTGTTTTCACCAAACCACACACTTTAGTGTAGTGTTGAGATATTAGTTACAAACTGTATTTAAGGGCTATCATTTTTACCATTATAAATCGGCTCATGTTAAGAATTAGAGAACCTCTTCTGATTGAAAGAGGATAATATTTCAGACAAGGCATATTCATATTTGATGAGCATTGATTGTGTTTAACGGAAATTGAACTGGTGCTCTGAACCAGAATTCAATAATAAGAAGTTTCCCCTAAACGGGGGATGTGTCTTACCCTCAGCCCAATGTAGGTTTTTCTTCAGATGAACTTGTGGTAGTAGTGGCAGGAGACGTAGTGGTCTATGTCAACCTGCGTGAGGACGGGCTTCTCTTGGGTGCACTTCGATGTGGCGTACTGGCATCTCGGGTGGAACCTGCAGCCCGACGGAGGATTGATTGGGCTCGGAACTTCACCAGGTAGGAGTATGATGTTCATCTTCCTCTTTGGATCCGGTATGGGCACCGCTGACATCAGTGCCCTCGTGTATGGGTGAATGGGGCGATCGAAGAGCTTCTCCGTTGGTGCATGCTCCACGATCTCGCCCAGGTACATCACCATCACCCTCTGGGAGATCTGCCTGACCGAGCTGAGGTCGTGCGAGATGTAGAGATAGGACATCCCTAGTTTGTTCTGCAGGTCCATTATCAGGTTAAGTATCTGAGCCCTTATTGAAACGTCAAGGGAGGAGACGGGCTCGTCCGCAATGATGAATGTGGGATTCACGGCAAGTGACCTGGCGATGCAGATCCTCTGTCTCTGCCCGCCGCTGAACTCGTGGGGGTACCTCTCGGCGTGGTACGGTTCGAGACCGACCAGCTCTAGCAGCTTGTAGACCCTCTCCTTCCATTCGTTTGAAGGGACGTGCTTGTGGATCTTGAAGGGCTCGCTTATGATATCGAAGACCGTCATTCTTGGGTCCAGAGATGAGTACGGGTTTTGGAAGACCATCTGCATTGCTCTCCTCAACTTCATCTTCTCCTCGCCCGAGCCCTTCGAGAAGGTCTTTATCGCGTCCTTTCCTTGAAACATGACCTCACCGGATGTAGG
>Ga0233423_10000776_pt1 | contig 16266 bp, 16 predicted proteins | sample Watercolumn_Mata_FD_180713 | JGI IMG/M metagenome (GOLD analysis project Ga0233423, IMG submission 180713) | Freshwater microbial communities from Lake Matano, South Sulawesi, Indonesia - Watercolumn_Matano_2014_112_MG | ecosystem: Environmental > Aquatic > Freshwater > Lake | place: Indonesia...
TCAGTTGATGAGGTAACCTCGATTATTTTTATGGTGGTTGCAGTGTTAGAAATTTGCAGTTATTTTGAGGTTAACCCTATCCCCTTTGTTATAATTTCCGTTTTGACTACGAACATCGGCTCTGCCGCTACAGTCTTAGGAAACCCTATCGGTATACTTATCGCTTCAAAATCCGGTTTGACCTTTGAAGATTTTCTTATTAAAGCTTTTCCTATGACTGTGCTTTGTTTAATTACCACTCTTCTTATTCTTTTGTTTTGGTATAGGAAATCAATAAAATTTCTTAATGAGCAGATGCAAAGGTTAGGGACTAATGAGATATTAACCAGGTTAATTTCTGTGCCTCCGGAAAGAGATCTTAAAATAAGTTTAGGAATATTCAGTATAATGCTAGTTTTTATTTCCTTACATCATCGTATGGAGGTATCTTGGGGGTTGCCTACCAACACAGTGCTATTGGTAGTTCCCTTAGTTGCTAGCGGACTAGTTATGATCTGGAAGCATTATAAGGCCAGGAAGTATATCGAAAAAGATGTAGAGTGGTGGACTTTACTTTTCTTTCTGCTTCTGTTTGTGCAGGCGGGGACATTGAAATATACCGGAGCAACTGTATTTATCGCCAAGCATATATTAACCGTAACTGGAAGCAGCCTTAATTTATTGACCAGCGCTATATTATGGATAAGCGCGATAGGTTCAAGCATTCTGGATAATGTGGTTTTAGTAGCTGCTTTTGTCCCCATTATTCAAGGTTTTCAGAATTTGAATATTAACCTGCAACCGTTGTGGTGGGCTTTGCTTTTTGGCGGTTGCTTAGGTGGCAATATTACCCTCATTGGCTCTACCGCAAATATCGTAGCATTAGGTCTCCTTGAGAAAGAAGAGCGCATAAAAATAACTTTTTTAAACTGGTTTTGGGTGGGTTTAACCGTTAGTCTAATTACCGTTTTTATCGCAATGCTCGCCTTGGTCTTTCTTCCGTTATACAGATGAACTTGACAAATAATAAATTATATGATAGCGTATCTTGGAGTTGAAAGGAGGCCAAGATGAATTTTAAGAAGAGCGTGTTTTTATCCGTATTTTTCATTTCAATTATAGCTTTTAGTTTTATTGCTTATGCCGAAGAAGCAGCTGTTGCAGGGACAAACCCCGTCGTCATTAATGGTAACCCGCAACCTCCTCTTCCGCAGGAAAAAAATGATACGCAGTGGGCCTGGGGAGAAGTGACGAATTTAGATATTCAAGCCAAGACAGTTACTATTAAGTATCTTGATTATGAAGCTGATCAGGAAAAAGAACTTGTTTTAGTAATTGACGATAAAACAACCTTTGAAAATATCAAAGGGCTTGAAGAGATAAAAATAAAAGATACTTTAAGCGTAGATTATGTGATTGTGCCCGATAATAAAAATATCGCCAAGAATATAAATCTTGAGAAGCCCGAAACGCTTACGTCTACTTCCGCACAAACCGCCAACGAGGAAGTTAAATCACCCGAGGCAGCCCCAATAGAAGAAACTACCTCGTCGGCAGCAGTAAATCCGGTAGCCTCGTCGGATGAAACTTCAAGTGTGGCCCCGAAACCAGCTTCTCTAACAGCGCCAGTTACTACTAATCAGGCGAAGTAAGTCAGAATAACTTATTAGAAGCCTCCGCACAATGTATTTGAGGTGGATAAATAGGCAGGGCATTAAAACCCTGCCTATATTTTACTATGTGGAATATAAAATTAATTATTTTTGATTTAGATGGGACCTTAATAGATGCTTACGCAGCGATAGTAAGCAGCTTTAACTACGTAATGCGTGTGCTCGGGTTAAAAATGCAAAGCGCCTCCTCCGTGCGCCGCTCAGTTGGCTGGGGAGATCTCAATCTACTTAAGCCGTATGTGCCTAGAAAAATACTGTCCCACGCAGTCAATTTATATAGGAAACACCATAGGCGGAGCCTGCTTGAATATTCTCGGCTTTATCCACAGGTAAATTCTCTTTTGTTACACCTTAAAACAGGCGGTTACAAATTGGCAGTAGCCAGTAACCGACCAACAGAATTTTCTCTCATATTATTGAACCATTTGCGTATATTAAATTATTTCGACTACGTGCTTTGTGCCGATAAGCTTAGAGAGGGTAAGCCCCATCCTGAGATATTGAACAAGATAATCAGGCGTTTTAGCGTTAAGAAATCACAAGTTTTGTATGTAGGGGACATGGTTATTGATGTCCAGGCAGGAAAGCGTGCCGGCGTCAAGACGATAGTTATTGCCGGCGGCTCAAGCAGCAGCCTTGAGATTAAAAAAGAGCGGCCATTTAAGATGATCTCTAGGCTTAATCAGCTTACAGATATAATAGGAGTGAAGACTTCGCAAGATAAAAAGTAACGTGCTTAAATAATTAGGTTTCCCTTGACAGTCAAGTTAATCGGTAATATATTAAAAAACAAGCATGAAAAAAAGCTTTAAGATATTCTGGGTTACTGCGGTTTTATTGTTTTTGACAGGATGTTTTTCAACAAAGCCGCATTCTATTTTGGATAGGTCGTTAACTGGAGAGCCGTTAAACCCTTATGCCGGACCAAAGGCTAAAATCACAGTCAATGATTTTGAATTAAAAACTGCCGGCATTGATGCCCAGGTCGCCTTAGCCCTAAAAGAATATTTCGTCAGCATCTTAAACGACACTAAACGTTTTATTATTGTTGCTCCACAAGAAGCGGATTTAATTATTAGCGTTGCGGTCGTTGAATTTGTACCCGAAAGTTCAGGTGGTAAGTTAGGTTTAGCCGGCGGCGGCAGCAGCGCCAGTAGTTTTATGGGCGGTTTATTGGGAGAGGCTTTGAATAAAGCCAATATGCAATTGAGCCTGCGCATTATTGACCGGGTCACATCCAGCGTAATAAGCAGTCGGGATATTCAGAGCCAGGCACTAGAAAATCCCGGAAAGCATAAAACAGAGACTCCTTACGACAAGGTTCTCAAAGCAGGCTTGACTGATTATGCGGGGACTCCTATGGGCAAAGTTATTTACGATTGCCTGATCGAGGCTGGGCGCTATGTTGCGCAAAATGTCCCTAGAGATTACTACAAAAATTAAACATGGGAAAAAGAAAACGCAGAGGAAAGTTAAACTGGCGTTCTAAGAGGGCCAACAAAGGTAGAAAACCTAATTTAGGTTAATTCCAGTATATGGTCTTATTTTTGATCTTAGCCAGTACATTCTTGGTCAGCATTATATCCTTAGTGGGCATTTTTACTCTTTCCATAAAGGATAAGCTGATGCAGAAGATTATTTTTTGCCTTATAGGTTTCTCTGCTGGCGCACTAATTGGCAGTGCCTTTTTACACATCCTTCCCGAATGTTTGGAAAATAATAAAAGCAATAGTGTGTTTTCTTACCTGATTCTAGGGATTATAATTTTTTTCCTCCTGGAAAGATACTTACATTGGCGGCATTGCCACGAAGACGGAACTTGTAAAATTCACGCTTTTACTTACCTCAATTTGGTTGGAGACGGATTTCACAATTTCATTGATGGCTTGGTAATTGCTGCGAGTTTCTTAGTTTCTCTAAAGCTTGGTTTGGTTAATACGTTTGCAATCATACTGCATGAAATCCCTCAAGAGCTGGGTGACTTTGCTGTGTTGGTGTATGGAGGTTTTACCAAGCAAAAGGCGCTTTTATTTAATTTTGCTTCGGCACTTACTGCCGTACTTGGAGCGGTTACGGGTTATTTTATAGCTGACATCGGTAAGAGCTTTTCAAATTTTATCTTACCGTTTACTGCTGGCGGATTTATCTATATAGCAACCAGCGATCTTATCCCGGAACTTCATAAAGAAAACGATCTTAAACGTTCAACTGCTGCTTTTTTTGCCTTCTTACTAGGAATAGCTTTTATGGTAATAGCGAAAAACTTCTTCCCAGAATAATCTAAAACATTTAAATCATTAAATGAAAATAAAAGCATTAGCATTAATCTCTGGGGGTTTGGATAGTTTATTGGCGGCAAAGCTAATCCAGGACCAAGGCGTAGAGGTAACAGGCGTACATTTTAAAATCCCTTTTTGCAAAATAAACATAAGAGAAAAATTCCCCCATATCGGCATAAGAATAATTGAAACTGATTTAGGCAAAGAATTTCTTGGTCTTATCCTCAGGCCGCGCTATGGGTTTGGCTCAAATATGAACCCCTGCATTGACTGTAAGATCCTGATGTTGAGTAAAGCTAAGGAACTAATGTCTGGGTTAGGAGCCAGTTTTATTGTTACTGGCGAAGTGCTTGGGCAGCGACCGATGTCTCAGAACAAACAGGCCTTAAGATTAATCAAAGAAAGAAGCGGTTTGGGGGATTTACTGTTGCGGCCCTTATCAGCGCATTTTTTTGCGCCTAGCCTGGCAGAAATGCAGGGATGGGTAAGAAGAGATAGTCTTCTTAAATTTAGCGGACGCTCGCGCAAGGCGCAGATGCAATTAGCCAAGGATTTGGGGATCTTAAAGTATTCTACTCCTGCCGGAGGATGTCTTTTAACAGATCCTTGTTTTTCTAAAAGGTTACAAGAACTCCTGGAGCACAATGAGTTGAATTTGGATAATTTAGAGCTTTTAAAAATAGGCAGGCATTTTCGTATAGGAGAGAAGACCCGGCTTGTCGTAGGGAGAGAAGAAAATGAGAATAACCTGATCCTCCAATTAGCCAGGCCAGGAGACTATTTGTTAGAACCACAAAGAGACTTAGCCGGTCCTACCTGTCTAATGAGGGGGCAGATTGAACAAAAGCTGATTTTTTTGTCTGCGCAAATAACCGCTGCCTATACGGATTCCATTGGTTTAAAAGAAATAGGGGTATTTTGTAGGCAGGCAGATGGCGCAGAAGATAAAATGTGCAGGGTAAGCTATGCGCCGAAGAGCGATTTTGCGCATTTACTAATATAAAAAAGCACGATTCTTTATCAATCCACCATGAAAGAAGCGCAGCTTTATACCAGATTAGAAGACCAAAAGGTTCATTGCCATCTTTGCGCGCATAGTTGTAGAATACAGAAGGATAGGTTTGGTTTTTGCGCAGTCAGGCAAAACATCAATGGGATTCTTTATACGCATAATTATGGCAGGTTAGTTGCGGCAAATATTGATCCTATAGAGAAAAAACCGCTGTATCATTTTCTTCCCGGGACAAAAACTTTTTCTATTGCCTGTGGCGGATGCAATTTTCGCTGTGGGTTTTGCCAGAACTGGGAAATTTCCCAACTTGATTTCATTAACCAGCATCCGGGCGATGATTTTAGCGCAGAAAATGTCGTAAATCTAGCTAGACAGAATAATTGTCAAGCGATAGCCTATACTTATACTGAGCCGACTATTTATTTTGAATTTGCTTTAGAGGTAATGAAACTGGCCAAGGTAGCCGGTTTGCGTAATATATTCGTTACTAATGGCTATATGAGCAAAGAATCTATTTCTTTACTTAAATCCTATTTGGATGCGGCTAATATCGATTTAAAATTTTTTAAGGAAAGCTCTTATCAGGAGATATGTTCTTCTAGCCTGGCGCCTGTTCTTGATTCCATTCGTCTACTACATGACGCAGGAGTCTGGATTGAAATCACTACTTTGGTAATTCCTGGAGAAAACGATACTCCTGGTGAGCTAAGCGGGATTGCAAAATTCATCGCTACGGTAGATAAAAATATCCCTTGGCATGTTAGCCGGTTTCATCCGGATTACAGATTCAATAGCTATCCGGTTACCCCTGATGCCACGCTTAGAATTGCCCAGGATTTAGGTAAAGGCCATGGCTTGCGTTATATATACGCAGGTAATGTCAGTGGGTGGGGGCAGGAAACATTATGCGCTCAATGCGGACGGCCTCTTATTAAGAGAGCGGGGTTTGATATAACGGAAACTCATATCTTCGATAATAAATGCAAATTTTGTACTGCAAGATTACCCGGCGTTTTTAAGTAAATACCGGCTCTTTAGAATATAAAAATACTTGCCTGCTCGTTATTTTAGAGTAAAATATTACCATCAGGTAGTTTAAGGTATTAAACTAATACTTTTTGCAATAAAATACAGCTATTAATCATGATGGGAAAATCGACCTTCCTCAAATCCGCATTAATTGTTGTTATTACTTTTTCATTGATTAGTTTTTTAATGGCTATCTATGATGATGACGATTCAGCGTTTGATTTTCTATGCGATAGCAGCACCCTCTTTTTATATGCATGTTTCTTATCGGTATTACCTTGTGCGGGTTTATTCTGCATAAGTGTTGATAGTTTCGTTTGTCCTCAATCACTTGTTTCGTATTTAGCCAGCAAAGAAAAATCCCCTCCCTTTTTATTTTCCTGATACTGTTTTTAAGACATAATCATTTAATGAATTCAATTTAGTAGCAGAAGGAGTCTACAATGAGAAAAAACAGCTCAACTCTGTTTGGATTTATAACCCTTTTAGCCGTTGGTTTAATGGTAGCGTTATCACAGAAAACATTATTAGCTCAGCAGGATAATTCGACAGGAGCGCCTACCGTAGAAAGCCAAAGCAAGATTCTTAAAAAAATCAAGCATAAGAATAAGAAACGGCTAAAGGAAGGAGATAAGAAAATTGACCTTCGAGAGGATAAAAAAGCAAAGGTTAAACAGGCATTAAAAACAAATAAGGAAGAGAAAGAAGAAATTGAGAATGGGCTTGATGCCAAGGGCGATAAATAATAAAAATTATCTATTTAAAGATACAACAGGCCCAATGGTATAGGGCTATTGTATCCTCAGTGAGTTTTGAGATTGATATTGACAGTTCGAAGGCTTAGGGTTAAAATGGTAAACGATTAATTTGCTATAATGTTGCCCCTATCGAACATAGGGGTATATTTTTACGACCCTTTATGATAGAAGAGATTGACCAGTTTAATCCTAAAAAATGCATTGTTTTCTTTGACTTTGACAATACTATTGCTACCTGCGATGTTTTTGACAATATGCTTTTGCTCTTTTCTAGAGATGACCGCTGGGTAGAATTAGAAAAAAGATGGAAGAGCGGACGGATCGGCTCAAAGACATGTTTGGAGGGGCAGTTACGGGGAATGGATTTAACTAAAACATCCCTTGATGCCTATTTGCCTAAGATAAAGCTGGATCCTTACTTTAAACAGGTTTACAAGTTCTTGCAGGCTAGAAAAATTAAGACCTTTGTTTTAAGCGATAATTATGACTATATAATCAATTGCGTCTTAAGGCTTAATGGAATTAAGAAACTGAAGGTCTACGCTAACAAGTTAAGTTTCCGTAAGGGAAAAGTAGTTACTGATTATCCATTTAAAAATAAAGATTGCCTGATTTGTGCGCATTGTAAGACAAAAAACCTTTTGGCAAAGGCTTCAAAAGGTTGCATAATAATTTATGTCGGAGATGGCCAGTCAGACGCCTGCCCGGCAAAATATGCGCATGTTGTGTTTGCAAAGGACCATCTGCTTGCGCACCTTAAGAATAGCAATCTTGATTATATGGTTTTTCATAACTTAAAAGATGTTTCTGTTTATTTAAAAAGGAAATTAATATGAACCCGAAACAATTAACTAGAACGCCAAAGAGCAAAAAAAATCTTTCCCATGATGAATTGCTGGAGTTAGAAGCAAAATACTGTTCGTGGGGAGATACGGTGCATTATGCCGAGGAGCTGGATATATTTAAAAGCGCAGAAGGCAACTACCTCTATGATCTCCAAGGCATTGAGTATCTGGATTTACAGATGTGGTATTCGGCGGTTAACTTTGGTTACAAAAATCAACGTTTGAATGAGGTACTAAAAAAACAAATTGATACCCTACCGCAGTTGGCCTGCCAATATCTTCATGAAGAAAAAATTCGGCTGGCTGCAAAACTTGCACAGAGAAATCAGCGGACTTTTGAGGAAAAAGGAAGGGTGCATTTTAATGTCGGCGGTTCCAGCGCCTTGGAGGATTCGCTGAAATTAGTGCGTAATTATGCCGGAAGGAGCCTTGTTTTTGCTTTTATGGGTGGTTATCATGGCAGGACTTTAGCTGCCTCAGCAATTACTTCGAGTTTTAGATATAGAGAGCGTTTCGGTCACTTTGGCGACAGGGCGATGTTTGTGCCGTATCCATATTGTTTCAGATGCCCTTATGACAAAAAGAGAGATTTTTGCGATTTATATTGCTTAAAGCAGTTTGAGCGGCTTTTTGAGACCGAATATTATTCAGTAGTAAACAAAAAAAGTAACAAGTGTGAGTTCGCTGCTTTTTACGCCGAAGCAGTTCAGGGCACAGGCGGTTATATCATCCCGCCACAGGAATATTATTCCAGGCTTAAGGATATACTAGATCGCTATGGAATTCTCTTTGTTGACGATGAGATCCAGATGGGGTTCTTCCGCACAGGCAAATTCTGGGCAATTGAACATTTTAATATTACACCGGATATCATTGTTCTTGGCAAAGCCTTGACCAATGGTTTAAATCCCATAAGCGGAGTTTGGGCTAAAGAAAAATTGATTTCTCCGGATGCTTTTCCGCCGGGTTCGACCCATTCCACTTTTTCAAGCAATCCTCTTGGAACAGCTGTAGGCTTAGAAGTAATGAAGCTAATTGAGGAATCAGATTTTTCCACATCCATCCCCAAGAAGGGCCAGTATTTTATTTCGCAACTCAAGAAGTTACAGAAAAAATATCCGCAGATAGGCGACGTTGACGGTATCGGACTTGCCTTAAGGATTGAGATGTGCGAAAAAGACGGCTATACCCCTAACAAAGAACTCACGGACAAGATTGTAAATTTAGGATTAAGTGGCTCTTTGAATGTTAGAGGAAAACGCAGGGGGCTGATTCTTGATGTTGGGGGGTATTATAAAAATGTCTTTACCCTTGCCCCATCTTTTTATATCACTGAAAAAGAGATTGATTTAGGCGTCGAGCTTTTTGAAGAAGCGTTAAACAGAGCTCTAAAGAAATCATAAAACTTCTTTATGCTGGATAAGGGTTTACGCGTTTTGAATTTTGATAACAGCATTCTTGCCCAGCGTAAACTCATTTCTACATATTTAGCAGAGATTGTTGATTTGACCGGCCTGGCTGAATGCGCTAGACTCTTTATGTCAAAAAATGTGCGTAAGGAAATTTCAGCTATACTTGCGCCGATTACTAAAAATTATCCTTCCTTTCTGGGTTCCGGAGATTTCCACCATATCAGCGAGATTTTAATCAGCCGGATTGATGCGCCTTTCTGTTTGGTTGTTTTTGATTTTCATCCGGATTGGGATATCTTGCCGCCATATTTTGCCTGTGGTTCGTGGATAAATCAAGCGCTAAAGAATAAAAATATTGTCAAATGCCTACTTATCGCTACAGGTTCTCAAGATTTATCTTTCCCTGCCCTAGAAACAGCTAATCTTGGGGCTTTAGCCGGCGGTCGCCTTGAGATTTATCCTTATAGGCATAAACCAAGCCGTGTCTATTTTAGGCATGTTGCCCGGAACCGGTCGCTTGGTATTCAAAAAAACTTTTTTTCGAATAAAATTATTTGGGACCAGTTGGAAAATAAAGATTTGACTGTTTTTTTCTTGGAGTTAATCAGGCATTTGCCTACGCATAAGGTCTATGTTTCTATTGATAAGGATTGCTTAAGCGGCGATTATGCCCTTACCAATTGGGAGGAGGGTTTTTTGCGATTAGAACAACTTTTGGCTATGCTCAGGTTGATACGGGAAAATTTAGATATAATTGGGCTAGATGTAACAGGAGATTATTCTCAGCCACACTTTCCGGGCATAATTAAAGCAGCTGTTTCTAAGATTGATCATCCCAAGAAAGCGAGCTCAGATAATCATTCAGCTGATTCAGTTTCTTCCATTAATGAGCAAACCAATTTGCTGCTTCTTCAGGAGATATTCTCTTAACCTCTGTATTTTTTAAAAAAATCTACGGTAAGTCGGGCGACTTTATCTCTTTCCTGATCTGCAGTAATAATGTGGTAAGAATCTTCTAAAAAGACAATTTTCTTTTCTGGCGAGCTGAGGCGGTTATAGAGGTAGTAAGAGTTTTTCGGGCTGGTAACATCGTCGTCTCTTGCCTGCATCAACTGCACCGGCGTCTCTATCTTTTTAAGTACAGATATCACCTTTCTTGCCAGGAGTTCGTTCTGATACATGCACGAAACCGGAATTACCGGATACCCATAAAGATGGACTTTACTGTAATCAAAGAGCCTAGCCCCTTTGTAAAAACTTTCGATTTTTGTTCTCAGACGATCATTTTTGATTCCATAGGGGTATTCTTCTTTAAAATATACCCAGTATTTAACAGGGGTTTTATAAACTAAGGGAAGCAAAATTCTGGATTTAGGATTGCCCCAGCCATCAAAGAAAAGGGTTGGAGAATAGCAATTTAGTGCTTTTACCTTTAGAGGGAATTCGTAAGCTAACATTAAGCCGATTAGAGCGCCGAACGACAGACCGGCTACAAAAATATTTTCGTAATCATTGGCGTATTTAATAAATTCGCTGCGGATTGAATCGTAAAAAACTTGCCAGGGTGTTCTTTTAAGGCAGGAAATGGATTTGTCGTGGTTAGCCATTAAAGGGCAGGCAACGGAGAACCCATTTTTATTTAATTGCTGGCCGATAGAACCCATTTCTTTGACTGTGCCAGTAAGCCCGTGAATCAAAAAACAAAGGTTTTTATCTCCGGGCAAAAATAAGCTACTGTTGGGTATTTCGGTAATTAAACGCCTGTCTTCTTTTAATGAGAAAATTATCATATTGCTTTTTTAAACTCTCTTAAGCTTATTAAGTATATTCTTTAAGTCGGATTCTTTCAAAAAGCTGCTCGTACTTAAAGTTATTGTCCTCTCGCAAAGGTATCGGGCGTTAGGACACTCTAGAGGCGGAACAACGTTTTTCAAATAATCGTAGTCTGTGATTGCCTTTAGATACACTTGCGATATTCCTAGTCCGGAATTTTTAAGCAAATCTAGGGCACGGTTTCTTTTTTGAATATTTTCCAAGATAATAGCAAGGTAAGGATAGGTCGCTTTAGTTTGTTCCTGTTCAACAATAGGTCTTATAGAGGGGATATCTTTTAGTTTATCTAAATAGATATCTACTTTTTTTCGCTGTTCTTTGATTTTTTCCTCTAAGCGCATGAAATTAATGTGTCCGATATATTCCCTAAATGCAGAAACCTTATGTAGAGGGAAGTTTGGTCCAAAATATTCCCCCATTGCTCTTGTTGGATTGTTATATAGCTGCCAGAATAATTGCGGTAGCCTGAAGGCAAACCAAAACAGGCTTGGACGGTAGAAAATGCTATAAGCAAAGAGTTCGGCGACTTTTAATGCCTCTGACAATATATCTTGGCTAATAATCTCCCTGGCGGTATTATTTAGAATACCCGCATATTCAGGTAGATTGGTCGATGCGATTCCGCCTTCATAAATAGTAAGACCTTTACCACGACAAAGGCTAAAAAATGAAAAATGGCCAAGGGAGCCAGTTTCTCTATTGCGATATTTAGCACCTAGACTCTGTGCGCAGTCTTCAATAATAAAAGCATCACAAATTTCAGCCATATCCTCAAGCGTAGAGAAATCTATTGGTAAGCCGCCTAAATGTACTGCAACTATCGCAAGAACATCGTTATCCGATGTACAGATATCCTTAAGTTTATTTGTCTCAAAGTTGAAGTTACTTACGCTTATGTCGCAAACTTTTATATTTAGACCAGCTTTTTTAATTGCCAGCGGTATTAGCGGGCAGACAAAAGCTGGGATAATCACAGTCTTTTTGCTGGAAATTTTTTTTACCGTTTCAAGGATTAGATAGAACCCCGCCGTCCCCGAATAAGTAAGTATAGCACTTTGAGTACCCAGATGTTTTTTGAAATCTTCCTCTAATAAACCTTGAGGATGCTTTTTAAGGCAGGAGGTAATTAGGCTGCTGGTTGTAAGTGGCCAACCTGCGGTTGGCGGAATTTCTCTGATGAGGCTCAAATTATAATTCCTTTTCTATTGTTCAATTTAACTATTCTATGCTAAAATAACCGAAAATGCAAGTTAACTCTCGATGAATTTAGTCATCTGAAATCTAGCCTAACCAATGCCTAGAATCAACTATAGCATCCTAGATAGCATAAGTAAGATAAAGCAAAAAGAATGGAATGCGGTTTTTGGGAATATCCCCGAGAGCTATTCTTTTTACAGGGTACTGGAGAACTCAAATTTCAGCGAGTTTAAGTTTTATTATCTGGTTATTGAGCAGGATAATGAAATTGTGCTTATCGCACCGCTCTTTAGTGCCGATTTTAAGCTGGATATCGCCGTAGAAGGCTGGTTTTGTAGGCTCATTGGGAGTATTCGCAAGATATTCCCGCGCTTTCTGATTATTAAAACACTTTTTTGCGGCTCGCCTTTTGGTGAATACGGAGTTATAGGAATTAGACGGGATTCTAAAAGGAATCCACAACTTATTCCGTTGTTATTGTCCGGGATAAATAGCTTGAGCGCTAAAATCAACGCCCGCCTAGTAATATTCAAAGATTTTTTGGAGGGCGATAGCTTATTTCTGGACGACCTAATTCCTTTAGGGTATTCCAAGGTAGAGAGTTTTCCCGCTGTTTCTGTGGAGCTTAATTTTGCTTCTTTCGAAGAGTACCTTAAAAGCTTGGGCAGCTCTGCGCGCAAAAATTTAAATAAAAAACTAAAACAAGCCAGTTGCCGAGGGGAAATAGAAGTCAAAATGGTTAAAGATGTGGAAAACCAAATAGATCGCGTATTTGAACTCTACGAAAATACCTATCAAAAGGGAAATACTAAATTTGAGCATCTGACTAAAAAATTCTTTTTGCAGGTAGCTTATGATTTACAGCCGCATACCCGTTTTTTTCTGTATTACGTGGACGGTAAGCTAGCTGCTTTTAATCTTTGTTTTGTATATAATAATTTGCTAATTGATAAGTTTGTAGGTTTCGATTATGATATATCTAACCGTTATAATCTGTATTTTGTCAGCTGGGTATATAATATTAAATGGTGTCTGGATAACTCTCTGCGGTATTATTATCCAGGTCAGACTGATTATTGGCCGAAGATTAGGCTGGGCGGAAAACTTATTAGGATGTATGTCTATTTAAAGCATAAAAATATACTTTTTAATTTTTTTATCAAATTACTCATCCCTTTTCTAAAGCCGGATAATTTTGACAAGGACTATAGAAACTAAATCGTATGTTTAAAAAGAAAGTTACGCTTAAGATATTACTCTTGCTTATTGCCAGCGATATACTTGAAACCATAATCCACTTCTTTTTTAAAAAAAGCGCTTTAGCGCAAAATAACCTAGCTGTGGTAGATATCGCCAGTGCCCTGGTCTTCTTAAAAGCAGTCTTTGCTTCACCGTTTTTATGGGCAGGGTTACTTGCGGTAGTAACAGTATTTATCATCTGGTCTACGATTCTTGCAAAAATAGATCTAAGCGTCGCCGTGCCTATTGCCAGTTTTAGCTATATTCTTGTTCCGATAGCTTCCATTTTTTTCTTACACGAACATATTACTGTTTTAAGGTGGGGTGGGATACTTTTTATCCTTACCGGGGTTATCTTGGTATCTTTGAGCAGTAAAGAAAGGATTGCGCAGGAAAAATGAAAGACGGCTTGTTGATAGTGCTTTCCTTGATTGCTTTAACGAGTTTATGCGATACGATAAACCAGCTATTCTTAAAATCTGCAATAAATTCTTTAAATTTTACGCCGACTTTTAATATAGTAAGAATTTTTAAATTTATCTTTCAATTGTTGATTAAACCCCGGCTTTGGGTAGGTTTTGTTTTTAGTGTAATATCTTTATGTATCTGGCTGCTTGTGCTTTCTAAAGCGGATCTTAATTTTGCTTTTTCTGCAGACAGTATGCATTATATATTTATTGCCCTGGCATCCAAGGTGATTTTAAAAGAAAGATTCAACTCTTTGCGTTGGCTGGGTACGGGTTTAATTATTTCGGGAATAGTTATTGTAAGCTTAAGTTAGTTTTACGATTAAAAGATGAATCCTAAAATAATATCCTTAACGGTTTTTTTGCTTACCTATATATTATTTATATTCCTGCCACAGAGGCGTACAATTGTGGCATTAGGAGGTGGGTTTCTGCTTATTTTGACCCAAGCGATATCTTTGAAAGAGGCTTTTCTGGCGGTCAACTGGAACGTCATGGGCATATTTGTAGGCACATTGATTCTGGCCGATGTTTTTATGGAAAGCCGGGTTCCTGCCTATATTGCTGAAGTAGTTGTGGATAAGGCTAAAAGCACAGCTTGGGCGATTTTATTTATCTGCCTTTTAAGCGGTTTTATTTCTGCATTTGTAGAGAATGTCGCGACAGTATTAATTGTGGCCCCCATTGCCTTGGCCTTAGCCAAAAAGTTGAAGATTAACCCTACGAACATGATGATTGCTATTGCAGTCTCAAGCAACTTGCAGGGTACCGCTACCTTGATTGGGGATCCGCCAAGTATGCTTTTGGGAGGTTTTGCTAAAATGAATTTCGGAGACTTCTTTTTTTATAAAGGCAAACCCAGTATATTTTTTGCCGTAGAGTTGGGAGCTTTTGTTTCTTTTTTTGTACTTTATTTTATATTCCGGAAGCACAAAGAGAAAACACCGCTTATTCCGCTAGAGAAGGTCAAAAGTTGGATACCTACGATTTTATTGGTGAGTTTAATTGTTTTATTGGCACTTTCTTCATTTTTTGATCCTGGTTTTAGTTATCTGGCTGGACAAATTTGCATGGTTTTCGGTATCATTGCTTTAATTTGGGAAAAGATGGTAAACAAAGCGTCGATTGTCTCCGGGCTAAAAAAGTTAGATTGGGACACGACATTTTTCCTGATGGGTATTTTTATTATCGTCGGCGGTATCTCGCTTACCGGCTGGATTAGCGTACTTGCTGATTATCTGGCTGGCCTGGTAGGCGCAAATATATTTCTGGGCTATAGTATGATAGTATTTCTTTCCGTAATTCTTTCTGCGTTTGTTGACAATGTCCCCTTCCTGGCAGCTATGCTTCCGGTAGCTATAATTATGGCAGACAAGCTGCAGGTTAGCCCGTCTTTATTCCTTTTCGGTTTGCTTATCGGAGCCAGTCTAGGAGGCAACATAACGCCTATTGGTGCTTCAGCCAATATTGTTGCCTGCGGGATACTTAAAAAAGAAGGCCATCCGGTTAAATTCGGTAATTTTATGAAAATTGGAGTTCCTTTCACGCTTGCCGCAGTAGGCGCAGCCTATCTATTTATTTGGTTTGTTTGGAGATAAGAATGTCTTTTGATTCTACCTGTTGCCAAGAAGAAAATAAGAGATGGTTGAAGAATAAATTATTATTAGTTATCGTCCTTACCGTAATTTTAATGTTTCTTTCCTATATCTTTCCGGCTCTTGTGCCTTTTCGTAAAGTTTTATTCCAATATTTCAAATCAACTTGGTGGGCGGTAACCCTAGGTTTAGTCTTGGGAGGAGTTGTTGATTATTATATCCCCAGAGAGTACGTCTCAAAGATTTTATCCAGCAAATCCGGGTGGACTATTGTTAATGCCGTATTCTTAGGATTTTTAATGAGCGCCTGCAGCCACGGTATATTAGCTCTATCTATCCAGCTGCATAAAAAGGGAGCAGCTAACCCGGCTGTAGTCAGTTTTCTCCTGGCAAGTCCTTGGGCAAACTTTGCAATAAGCGCGATGCTGGTCAGCCTTTTTGGATTGAAAGGGATAATTATTATTGCCTCCGCCATAATTATTGCGATAAATACAGGTTTGATTTTTATGCTTTTGGAAAAGAAAGGATTAATCGAAAACAATAAGAATATCGTAGAGGTCCCTAAGGGATATTCAATCAAAAAAGATTTTCAGATTCGTGCTAAAAATTATAAATTTAACTTGAATTCTTTGGGTAAGGATATTAAAGGAGTATTCAGCGGTTTAACTATGCTTTCACAAATGGTGCTTTGGTGGATACTTTTAGGCATGCTTATCGCCAGCCTTGCCGGTACATTTATTCCGGTACACTTCTTTCATAAATTCATGGGACCGACTTTATTGGGATTAATTGTAACGTTGATTTTAGCAACGGTAATTGAAGTTTGTTCTGAGGGTTCAAGCCCTCTGGCCTTTGAGATTTACCGGCAGACCGGCTCACTGGGCAACAGCTTTGTGTTTTTGATGGCCGGGGTTGCTACGGATTATACTGAGATTGGCTTACTTTGGA
>Ga0233423_10000777_pt1 | contig 16258 bp, 16 predicted proteins | sample Watercolumn_Mata_FD_180713 | JGI IMG/M metagenome (GOLD analysis project Ga0233423, IMG submission 180713) | Freshwater microbial communities from Lake Matano, South Sulawesi, Indonesia - Watercolumn_Matano_2014_112_MG | ecosystem: Environmental > Aquatic > Freshwater > Lake | place: Indonesia...
GCAAAAACGTATGGGTAGTCAGCTCATATTGGTTTGCAAGTCGAGCTTGACCTGATAGCGTCGATTAGCAAACTGTTTTTTACTTCAAAAATCGATTCGGTTTTTTGCTCGTGAATTATTCAGGACCAAATGCTTTGCGATTTTTGAGCATCTGCGTTCAATGCCCTGGTCCCCGCCGCTTATGAGGTGAAAGAGAGAATGGAACAACCATCAGAGCACAAACAGAATAAGGCAAACATGGCCGTTATGGGCATGATGCGTCCAGTCGTTGCCAAATACCCTCAATGGCCCTTTTTGGTGCGTGTTCAGAGATCAGGTAAACAGCAAAAACGTATGGGTAGTCAGCTCATATTGGTTTGCAAGTCGAGCTTGACCTGATAGCGTCGATTAGCAAACTGTTTTTTACTTCAAAAATCGATTTGGTTTTTTGCTCGTGAATTATTCAGGATAAAAGGTACCTCTCCTGAACTGAATCTCGGGATTACACTTGTCTCCCTGCACGACAATACCCTGGCAGATTCTTGACATTTCAACTTCTCCGCATTATTTTGAGAGTAGTCAGTATCGGTTTACCTCTTTTGTGAAACAAAATGTTTCCCCGGAAACCGGAGGGCTGCACCATGTTCGACAACCATTTCCAGCACAGGCTCGAACAGCTTCTCAATACTGCCCACATCGCCCTCGATGGTAAAAGACCCTGGGACATCAGGGTTCTTGATGGACGTATGTTCAGAAAAACCGTTCTGGAGGGAAACCTCGGCTTTGGAGAGTCCTATATGGAGGGCTGGTGGGAGTGTGACGATCTCGAAGAACTGTTCTACAGAATCCTTTCAACCGGCATCGATCAGCAGCTGATCACCCTTGCCAGAGCCATGGAATATCTCCAGGGCGCATTCATAAACCTGCAGAAGCCGGCTCGCGCCTTCACTATCGGCAAACGTCATTATGACGCCGGCAATGATCTTTTCCGGGCCATGCTCGACCCTAACATGATATACAGTTGCGCCTGCTGGCACGGCACCAGGGATCTGGCTGTGGCGCAGGAAAACAAGCTGCGCCTCGTTTTCGACAAGCTCGCCCTCAAACCGGGCATGAAACTGCTCGATATTGGATGCGGCTGGGGCGGAACCGCACGGTTTGCCGCAGAGCATTATGGCGTCAGGGTGGTCGGTATCACCGTTTCAGAAGAACAGGCCAGTTATGCAAGGGAGTTCTGCAAGGAGTTCAAAGTCGATATCCGGCTCCTGGACTATCGCGAAATTGAAGATACTTTCGACAGAATCGTTTCAATCGGTATGCTCGAACATGTCGGGCACAAAAACTACCAAACCTATTTTGATAGAGCACGGCGCTGTCTCGTGCCGGATGGACGGCTTCTTGTCCAGAGCATCGGCTGTAACAGACCGGTCACAGGAAACGACCCGTGGATCGAGAAATACATCTTCCCCAACTCGATGCTCCCCTCGGCAAGCCAGATTTCCCACGCTTTCGAAGAGCGCTTCATCCTCGAAGACTGGCACTCCTTCGGCTATGATTATGCTCTCACGCTTAAAGCCTGGGAGCGCAACATAACCCGTAACTGGCCTGACCTTGAACGGAACTACGACAGAAGGTTTTACCGCATGTGGCGATACTACCTCCTGAGCTGTGCCGGGGCCTTCAGGGCCCGTTCAATCCAGCTCTGGCAGATACTGCTCACACCATCTGGTATCAGGGGCGAATGCTGCATTCCGCACCAGCCTGCATTAAAACGAGTCAGGGATAAAAGAAACATTCTGCACAAGCCGCTTCGAATGTCTGCACCTGGTCGCGGGCGATATCAAGAATTTCCCCGATCGGGTACTGTTGCTGAATCATGAGACGATAGCGATCGGTACCGGCAAGGTGGTCAAAAAATGCGGCGTGGCGATCGAGACCACTCTGTTCAGGCCAGAGTTTCTGAAGTGCAAGAAGCATCGCCGTCGATGTCATGAACGGATCGAAGCGTTCACGATCGGTCACCTTCAGTCGTACCCCATGACACTCGATTCCCGAAAATTTGTTTCGTTCAGGAGTAAAGGTGGTTTTACGAAACTCCACTCCGGGCAGGCGGAATCCTTCGAGTTCACGCATCAGCATCGTACTGTCAATGAATGGCGCGCCAATTTTTCTGAACGGATCATCGGTACCCCTTCCTTCGCTGACATCGGTTCCCTCCAGCATCACGGTAGCCGGATAAAGCAGCAGCGTCCTGAAATCGTGGAGACTTGGTGACGGAGGCTGAAAGCGGAACCCGGAAAGTTCATCGGCAAAACGGTCTCTCCGGTATCCCTGCATTCTCACAACCTGCAACGGAAGATCGGGATAACGGCGCTTCCTCAGCCATTCGGCTATCTCCCCTACAGTCATGCCGTGTACGAATGGAAGCGGCGCAGCACCGACAAATGATTCAAAACGCGGCTCCAGCATGAACCCGCCGACAGGAAGCGGCGAGATGGGATTTGGCCTGTCGAGCACCATGAAAGCGATGCCTGCTTCCCGGCAGGCATCCATGGCATATTTCATGGTGGAAATATAGGTATAACAGCGAACCCCGGCATCCTGAAGGTCAAAAACCAGCACATCGATGGTTTTAAGCAGCGACACATCAGGCTTTTTCGTTTCGCCATACAGCGACCAGACTCTGAGAGTATCTCCTACACCGTCATTGCCAACCTTCTGGCCGGCTTCATGATCCAGAGCGAACCCGTGTTCCGGAGCCATAAGAAACCTGAGGTCAACCCCGTTCCGGAGCAGCACCTTGTAACCAGGCTCACCGGAACCCGACACCGCTACAGCATTCGTTATGAGTCCTGCGCGTTTTCCCTGAAGCTGCCGGCAACCTTCAGAATCAAGCACATCGAGCCCGTAACGGAAATCGTGCGCCCAGGCAACGGAAAGGACAGGCAACTGGAAAATGAACAAGAAAACGAAAAGAAAAAAAAAGCGCTTCATGAGGAAATTGCCTGGAAGTTTGGCAGAGGTTGGTCTTCCATCCTGTAGGACTTATAAGTCTTATACGACCTATAGGACTTATAATAAAAGAGTTTCACGAAGGCAATATAGTTCGTGAAAGCAGGAAAAAACACGAAGCCTCCAAACAAAAAAAAAGACCGCGCAACATGGCACGGTCTTTTACTGGTGGTGGGGACAGGACTTGAACCTGCAACCTTCGGGTTATGAGCCCGACGAGCTACCAATTGCTCCACCCCACGATTTATAGTATTTTAGTGTACAACTTTCATCGTAAACAACAAACGTTTATGAGACAGAGTTCCCATTTATTTTCTCGCCTTGCGGTTCGAGCAGGAACAGCCGGCCATCTGCGCCCTCGACGGCGAGGATCATGCCCTGCGACAGCTCACCGCGCATGGTGCGGTCGGCGAGGTTCGCCACCAGCACGACGTTCCTGCCGACCATCTCTTCGGGCGTGAAGTGCTGCGCGATGCCGGACAGCACCTGGCGCTGTTCCGAGCCGACCTGCAATTGCAGCTTGAGCAGCTTGTTTGCCTTCTTGACCGGCTCGCAGGCAATCACGGTGGCCACGCGCAGATCGATCTTCTGGAAGTCGTCAAAGGTGATCTCCGGCTTGAAGCTCATCGGCGCCGGCTTGTCGGTGGCATCACGGCGCTCAGCTTCGGCAAGCAGCGCCTCGATTTTCTTCAGCTCCGGTTCAATGTCCTTCTCCTCGATCTTCATAAAGAGTATTTCGGACGATCCGGACAGCTTGTGTCCCTTCTTCAGCCCCGGTTCGAGCGCCTTGCGCCAGACCGGATCGCCGGGGTTGACCAACTCGTCTATCGTGCCTTCAAATCCGAGCATCCGCCAGATACGATTCGCGGTTTCGGGTACAATCGGCCAGAAGAGCAGCGCGAGAGTGTGGCAGAGGTTCAGCGAAACAGACATCGCATGACCGGCAGCTTCCGGATCAACCTTGATCACTTTCCAGGGTTCGCTTTCGGTCAGGTAGCGGTTTGCGAAACGGGCGATCTCCATAGCCTGTGTTGCTGCTTCACGGAAATGGAAGCCTTCATAAGCCGCTTCAAGCCTGCCGAAACTTTCCAGCCAGTCAATACCGAGGTTGTCCCACTCTTCGAGGACAACTTCGCTGGGCACTTCGCCACCAAAACGGGTGTTGGTGAAATCGACAGAGCGCTTGATGAAATTGCCGAGCGTATCGGCAAGCTCACCGTTGGTACGGTTCTGGAAGTCGCTCCAGCTGAAATCGGTATCCTTGTTCTCGGGATAGTTCATCGCGATGCTGTAACGCAGCGTGTCCGCCGGGAAGCGTTCGAGGAACTCGCCGAGGTAAACCGCGTAGTTGCGCGACTTGGAGAACTTGCGCCCCTCGAAGTTCATGAACTCCGACGCGGGCACGTTGTCGGCCAGCTCGTAGCGCCCTTCGACGCGTTCCTCGTTCCAGGCCATCAGAATCGCCGGGAACATCAGCGTGTGGAACACGACATTGTCCTTGCCGATGAAGTTGACGATGCGCGTATCGGGATCCTGCCAGTAGCGTCGCCAGAGCTCGGTGTCGCCCTGCCGCTCCGCCCACTCCCTGGTGAAGGAGATGTAGCCGAGCACGGCGTCGAACCAGACGTAGAGCACCTTGCCCTTCGCCTCTTCGGAGTCGAGCGGCAGCGAGATGCCCCAGGCGAGATCGCGGGTGATGGCGCGGTCGGCGAGCCCCTGGTTGAGCCACGTGCGAGAGTAGTTCACGACGTTCGACCGCCACTCTCCGTTATGGCTTTCCACATAATCTTCGAGCTGCTTCTGAAAGCGGCCCAGCGGGAAGTACCAGTGCAGGGTTTCACGCAGCTCCGGCGTGGCGTCGGAGAGCTTGCTTTTCGGATCGATCAGTTCGGTCGGGCTCAGATGGGTGCCGCACTGCTCGCACTGGTCGCCGTTGGCGCCGGGAGCGTTGCAGACAGGGCAGGTGCCTGTGACATAGCGATCGGAGAGAAAACGTCCGGCAACAGGATCGAAGAACTGTTTTTCGGTTTTCCTGACGAAAATGCCTTTCCGTTCGATCTCCGAGAAAAACTCCTTTGCGGTGTCGTGGTGAATCGCTGAACTGGTCCGGCCATAGTAATCGAAAGAGATGCCGCATTTCGCAAAAGCATCGGCATTCATCCTGTGATAGCGATCGACGACATCCTGCGGTGAAATACCCTCGCGATCGGCTGTAATGGTGATCGGTACACCATGTTCGTCCGAACCGCCTATATGAATAACCTCATGTCCGCAAAGTCTTTTGTATCTGACGAAAATATCTGCCGGAAGATAGACGCCGGCGAGATGGCCAAGATGCACCGGACCATTGGCATAAGGAAGAGCAGTCGTTACAAGGGTTCTTCTGTAGGTATGGGTCATAGGTTAAAACTTCGTTCGATGATGAAAATTCCGAATCATTATGCGGAACGAGACAGGGTGGTCAGCTTTTTCCTCCCTGCCTTTTGCTGGAAAGGTTGTTAAACTGATCCTGTGTCAGCCGACGCTTCTGACCGCTGTTCACATAGCGAATCCAGATGTTTTTTTTCTGTGGATCGACCCCCTCGACAACAGCATTGCCATCCCTCACGGTGATCGTTGTGCCGAGGGGAGGAAATCCGTTGCTCTGGCAATGAGCGTGCTTGCCGTTTGCTCTTGAAAAACCGAGGCAGCACTTGGGGCGATTGCACAGACCGATAGTATTGAAAGAGTAGTTGTCCCCATTCATGCTTTCAGTCATCTGGGGTTTTTCAGCAAAGGGGTTGGAATGGATCTTCTGCATCCAGGTAGAGCAGCAGAGTGAACAACCGCAGGAGCCCTGACTGTTGGTTCGTCTTGCCTCCTCACGCGTGGTGATCTGAACCATCTGTATCCTTGCCTTGAACTCTCCGGCAAGATCACGCACCAGTCCCCTGAAATCCACACGATGGGTTGCGGTGTAATATATTGAAAGCTTCTGCTGGTCATGCCTGAGATCAATATCGACCAGTTTCATCTCAAGGTGGTGCCGTTCGATCCTTTGCTGACATGCGTCCCTGATCTCAGGCTCCCGTTTCCGTATCTCTGAAAACTCACGCACCTCTTCTTCAGTGGCAGGCCTCGTGATTTCCGGAAGTTTATCGATCTCGATCGGCAGGCCCTTGAGCTGGAGTTTCCTGAGAGCAATACGACCGGATGAATAGATGACACCGAAATCGTAACCCCCATCGGCTTCCAGAATGACCGGAGTACCTATGGAAAGTTCTTCCCCGCATCTGTTTGCATAAAACTCCCGCCGGCAACCCTTCATTTCGATTTCACAAACCTGAATGGAGTGTTCCGGAAAATCATCGGAATACAGAGCCGAAACCTCCTCCTGCAACAATTTCGAGAGTTTAAGTCTGATTCTGGCATTATCGCCAAGCAGGCAACTGCATATAACCGTACTCATATATCTTTAATCTGTTTATAATTGCCGCCTGCCTGACGGTCTTCGATTCACTGTGCAGGTTACCCTTTCGCATCAGGAGATTTCAGGCCGTATCAGTGGCAAACGGCGGTATCAGTTCCCTCTGAACAAAGCAATCGCTCACCCTTAAGTATCATGCAGGGTGGCACTTTCCGAATACCTTCCGGAAAGCTTCGACACGACGATTGATCGATTCCGATCCCAGTATAACAGTATCGAAGCCATCGAGTCTTCGCTCAATCACCTCTTGCTTCACCTTGTCGAGATGAGATTCGGTCGTAGCCTGCATAAAGGTGGTAAAAGCATCGAGCCCGTCCCAGTCACCTTGTTTCAGCAGTCTCTGCGGCCAGAAAGACAGGAAAATATCCGGTTTCTGGTCTTCAAGATATTCAATACGGCTGACAACTGAAACAAGGTAAATCGAATCCCTCTTTTTAAGAACACGCTCGACGATTCCGGCAGTTCCCCTGAAAAACACGAGCGGACGTTTATCGACATGCTCTATCTGACCCTGAGGAAATATCCATAGCGCATTCTGGCGGTCTGATGACGACAGAAGGCATCGTGATGCGTAGTCAAGGGTGCCGATGGCACTCCGGGCGTTGGAGCGGTCGATGGAGAATGCCCCGAGGCGAGTGAAGAACTGGTGCTTGACCAGCTGTGAATACTCGATGATGATGAATAGGTTCTGGTGGAACCAGAGTTCCGTGCAGAGCTGAGACCAGAAGCCGTCCCACCAGTAGGCGTGATTGCCGTAAAAGATGACCGGAATACCAGAATCCATCTCCGGCAGCCCAGGTGGCATGTGCACTCTCAGTGAGTGAAAATGCCGTCTGAACTGCCGGCGGGAGTACCATCCAAACCAGCGAGTGTAAGCCCAGCTTCGGCGAACCTTCAGCATGGGCGGCGATCAGGCGAATGCCGTTCTCATGCGGTTGACCGCCTCGGCAAGCTCTTCGATGGAGGCTGCGTAGGAGAGACGCAGATTCTCCGGAGCACCGAAAGCATCACCCGGCACAGTAGCCACGTAATGCTCCTTGAGAAGATACTCGGCAATATCGGCGGAATCCTTCATCACCTTGCCTCCAAAGGTCTTGCCAAGCAGTCCCCTGATCGACGGGAAGATGTAGAACGCCCCCTCCGGCAGCGTGCATTCGATGCCGGGAATGGTGTTCAGCTCGCGGAACATGAAGTCACGACGCTTCTCGAACTCCGCGCGGCGCTCCTCGACGATCGACTGGTCGCCATCGAGCGCTGCCACGGCCGCCTTCTGAGCGATGGAGTTGGCGTTAGAGGTGGTCTGTGACTGGATTTTGTCACAGGCGTCGATGATCCATTTCGGAGCGGCAAGATATCCGATTCTCCATCCGGTCATCGAGTAGCTCTTCGAGGTGCCGTTGCTGACGATCACCCAGGGTTTCATCTCCGGAATTCGTGCCGGCGAGAAGGGGCGAACATCGCCATAAACGATCATGTCGTACATCTCGTCAGAGATGACGAAAATCTCCCTGCCTTCGATCACCTTCATGAGATCACGCACTTCGGACTCGTTATAGACCGCTCCGGAGGGGTTGGATGGCGAGTTGAGCACCAGGACTTTGGTCTTCGGCGTTAGAGCTGCCGCAAGCTGTTCCGGCGTCATCTTGTAGTTCGTTTCGATCGTGGTATCGACGATCACCGGTGTTGCTCCGGCAAGACGCGCCATCTCCGGGAAACTCACCCAGTAGGGAGCAGGCACAATCACTTCGTCACCCTCATCGCAGAGCGCGAGGAAGGTATTGGCCAGAGTCTGTTTGCCTCCGTTGCTGACAATGATTTCGTTTTCAGTGTATTCGAGGCCGTTATCACGCGAAAGCTTCCGGATGATCGCCTTTTTCAGTTCGGGAATACCTGCATTTGCCGTATAACGGGTAAACCCTTTCCTGATGGCTTCGATGCCGGCCTCACACACATTGTCCGGTGTCGGAAAGTCTGGCTCCCCGGCTGAAAGACTTACTATATCCTTTCCTTCCGCCTGCATCTTCTTGGCCAGTCCGGTGATCTTCATCGTCTGTGATTCCTGCATACTCAGTACTCTGCGGCTCAGGAATCTTTCATGGCTCTCTGCGCTCATGGTTGTGGGTTTTGTTGTGGGTTTGGAAATGTGATTATCATGACTGAAAACGACGCTCCGTGCGCTTCATTGAAAGATGGTCAAGCACATAGGGATGAACAAATTTACTGACATCCCCGCCAAGCATGGCTACCTCGCGGATAATCGAGGATGCCACATAGGTGTATTTGACATTCGGCATGAGGAACACTGTAGTCACCTCAGGATAGAGATGACGGTTCAGAAGCGACATCTGGAACTCATACTCGAAATCCTTTACCTGCCGAACACCCCTGACGATGGCGCTTGCACCAGCCTGGCGTGCATAATCGGCCAGAAGCCCGTCATGGAGCACATCGACGTTCACATCCGGAATATCGAGCACCACTTTCCGGATCATGTCAAGTCGCTCTTCGACCGAAAAGAGAGTCTGCTTCTGGCTGTTCTCAGCCAGCACAACATCGACGTGATCGAAAATGTTCAGCGCTCTTTCAAGCACATCGAGGTGCCCGTTGGTAAAAGGATCAAAAGTGCCCGGATAGATAGCTTTTCTGCTCATGAGGTCACGATTCGGGAGTGAAAAAAGAGACTCTGGTCGTTCCGTAATCCTTGTGGAACAGGAAACCCCGTGACGAAGAAAAATCACGACTTGCATGGTGCTCCATGAGGAGCAGCCCATCAGGGGCAAGAAGACCGGTATCGAGAATCGCACGGATGAGGTATTCGTAGTCCTCCCAGCGATAGGGCGGATCACAGAACACAAGGTCATACCCTCCGTCCTGCCGATTGAGAAAGGCAGAAACATCGGCCATGACAAATCGTGCCGAAGCGCTGACGCCGATATCAGCTGCCGTTGCTTTCATCGTTTCAAGGGCATGACGGTTCTGCTCAACGAAACAGGCGCTGCGAGCGCCTCTGCTCAGGGCCTCGAATCCGAGATTGCCGAAGCCGGCGAACAGATCGAGAACGTCGATATCCTCGAAATCGATCCGCGCTGAAAGCGTATCGAAAAGCGATTTCTTGACCCTGCTGCTGCATGGCCTGATATCACGCGAGGGCAGATGCCTGATTTTCCGCCCCCGGTATCTGCCCGCCTGGACCTGCACGCCGTCCTGAAAGTTTAAAAATCACCAAATATGGTAACGCCGAGAATGGCAAGCGCTTTATCTGCATCATCTATTGATGGCGGCTTGCCGTGCCAGTTAGTCTTGTCAGGCATCGTACCTTCGAAGAAAGGAACGCCCTTGCCCATGACCGTCGTGGCAAGAACAACCACCGGTTTTGAACGCCCCTTGTCTTTCCGAAGATATTCAAGGGTATCGATGAAATGTTCAATATCGTTGCCGTCGCAGGTCAGAACATCCCATCCGAAGGCACGCCACTTGTCTGCAAATGGCTCCACATCCATCACTTCGCACACCTCGCCGTCAATCTGCTGGTTATTATAATCGACGATGCCGACAAGGTTACCAAGCCCGTAGTGAGATGCGCTCATGGCGGCTTCCCATATCTGACCCTCCTGACACTCACCATCACCCATCAGGCAGAATACATCACCCTTTTTACCGTCCATGCGCATTCCGAGAGCTGCACCAACCGCTGCTGACAGCCCCTGACCGAGAGATCCCGAAGCGATATGGATACCTGGAAGTCCCGCCTCGCAGGTTGGGTGGCCCTGAAGATAGGAATCGATCTCACGCAGGTAGTTCAGCTCGTCGAGCGAAAAATATCCTGAACGGGCCAGGACACTGTACCAGACCGGTGCGATATGTCCGTTGGACAGGAAAAGCATATCATGATCGTTTCCTGTCCTGAACTGATGCGGATGGTGGTTCAACACCCTGAAATAAAGAGCCGTGAAAATATCGGCCATGCCAAGAGAGCCGCCAGTATGTCCCGAGTTGGACTTTGCCAGCATACGAATCACGTCCCGGCGCACCTGGCGGGCCATGTCCTTGAGTTCATCGATGGTTGAAAGCTGCAGATGCACGCCTTTTTTCTCGGAGGGATAAGGCTTCAGATGTTTTGCCATGATGGAAGCGGTGATGCTGAATTATAAATACTGAATTAATACATTGCTTGAACCGATTGTCCAAAACAAAGCGAGACCGGATAAAAACGCCCCCCAAGTTACATGCACCCGCCTGAAAAACCAAGTCATGCCTGTCAGGCGTCTGTTTTTCTGTTCCTGACATACCTGACGATCGACCAGACGATATATCCGGTAAAGAGAATCGTAAACGGGACGCTGTACATCAGAACGTATCTGCCTATCTGTTCCCAGTTGCGTCCAAGCAGAAAACCACCATACAGCAACAGCATGTTCCAGAGCAGGGAACTGGCCAGTGAACCAAGAAACACCAGAGAAATCTTAAGGTGCAGCATACCTGCCACGATACAGATAACTGCCCTTGAGCCGAGAAAAAAGCGGTTTACGACAACAGCCAGATAGCCATGTCCCGAAAACTTCAGACGCACGGCTTCCATTTCGGATGGAGGAAAAAGCTTGTGGATGCTTCTGGCGAACCTGTGCCGAACTTCACTGCTGCCCACTGCATAGAGTTTGAGTCCGAGAAAACGGCTGAGCAGAAATACGGTCATGAAACCTGCTACGGAACCGAAAGTGGACCAGAACAATGCAGCCTGGTAAGAAATGCGGTTGAAGGCCAGGAGGTAACCGGCAAGCGTAACGGGAACATCCCCCGGTATAGGAGGGATGATGTTCTCCAGATATGCCGAAAGAAAAAGCGTGGCATAGACCGACGATGGATCGGACTGTTTCAGCCAGGCGACGATGGATTCGATCATCGGGCAGTGTTCCCCGTAGCGAACTTAAAGACCGAGCACCCGTTTCTTGACCTCGGAATAGGCATCTTCCACACCCCCGAGATCGAGACGGAAACGATCCTTGTCGAGTTTTTCACCCGACTCGGCATCCCAGAAACGGCAGGTATCGGGGCTGATCTCATCTCCGAGCAGGATTTCACCTTGGTGCCGGCCAAATTCAAGCTTGAAATCGACAAGCCTCAGATGCCTTTCGGCAAACCACGGCACAAGCAGGAAATTGATTTTTGCAGCAAGTGCCTTCAGAACGGCAACCTCCTCATAGGTGGCAATGCCAAGAGCAACGGCATGATCCTCATTCATCAGAGGATCGTCCAGATCGTCATTTTTCAGGTAAAGTTCGATAATCGGCTTTTCGAGCACCGTGCCTTCCGCAAACCCGTAACGTCTGACAAGAGAACCCGCAGCCACGTTCCGCGTTACCACTTCGACCTTGATAATATCGAGGCTCTTGCAGAGCATGTCGCGATCGTTGAGCTGACTGACGAAATGGGTCGGAATCCCCTGTTCACCAAGCATGGTGAACAATCGGCACGAAATGGCGTTGTTGGTTACGCCCTTATCGGCAATAGAACCTTTCTTCTTGTTGTTGAATGCTGTAGCGTCGTCTTTGAACTCCTGTATGATGAGGTCAGGCTCATCGGTCTGCCAGACTTTCTTGGCCTTGCCCTCGTGAAGCAGCTTGATCTTGTTCATTGATACGGTTTACCTCTGAATTTGTTTCGGTAATGATAAGATACCGGTTCATAAGCGCCGGCACCGTTAAAAGTTCACTCGCCATGCTGGCCCGTCGCCTGCTGTACAGCACCGGTCAATACAATATTGATCTGTTCCTCTGTAAGACCCCTCTCTTTGAGAAACCACATGAAGCGGAAGACACCAAGGTCTGAAAGTATCGCCTTCGGACGATCCGTATCGTCGAGCCCCCTCGATTTACTGTGTTCCTCCGCCGTCCTGATCCAGTCTTCGATGAAACCCACCGGGCGGCCATCGCCAAGAAAATAATCGGTCACGATCCGGGAAACATCATCAAAAGAGGGCATCGGATTGCTGTTGAAAATCTGCTGCATCTCCTCGGATATCCTGCCGAGATACAAGACGGCCTCCATGTCGAGGTTCTCCTCGAGGATGTCCTTTGCCTGCTTCTTAACGTCGAACTTTTTGGTCATACTCCTGAAGACATCCGGTTGTCAGGGTCAATGTGGTTGAAAATTTCCGATAAAGTTAAGTATCGCATTGTTAAACGTAAAGAAAAAACTTCGTCTGACAATACCTGATTTACCGCTTTTAGCCTTACAGGTGCTCTCTTCTCCAGATCGAAATCGTCACTGTTTCTATACCTGTTCGCCAGAACTGATTTCAATCCGGATTCATCAATCCCGATGCGTTTCAGGCATACGCTCCCCTGTCAGACAAGCGATCTTTTCCCGTGCTTCTTCATTGCCTTTGGCTGCTGCCGACCTGTACCACTTCATGGACTTGTTGAGATCACGTTCAACGCCGAGGCCATGCTGGTAAAAATTACCAATGTTGAGTTCAGCCTCGCCATTGCCTTTGGCCGCAGAAATGCGGTACCATCTCATCGCCTCGGCATAGTCCTGCTTGACCCCCTGGCCGTGTTCGTAAAGAACTCCGATATTATCTTCTGCGGCAGGATTTCCATTCCCGGCTGACAGTCGATACCATTTCATCGCCTCACCATAGTCAGTGTTCACTCCCCATCCGTGATGATACATATAGCCAATCTGGTTCTGGGCATTGCTGTTGCCTTTTTCGGCGGAACGCCGGTACCATTTCATCGCCTCACCATAGTTCTGATCGACCCCCTGGCCCTTCTGGTACATGAACCCCAGGCCATACTGAGCAGCATCATTACCCTTCTCTGCCGACAGCCTGAGCCATTTCATCGCCTCGACATAGTCACGATCCACTTTGTGGCCATAGTAATAACTCATGCCTGTGCGATAAGCTCCTTCGGCATCCTCCCTGTCAGCATCAGCACTCCTTCGGTCAGGCATTTCCGTTGACAACACCTCTGACTGTATACTCCGGCATTTTCCTGTCTCCGGCACCATCAAGACAAGCAGCAAAAAAATCCTGAAAACCCAACACTTCATGTACGATGCTGATTTTGGTTTGACAACTCGGCCCAGTCAAAGACAGACAAGCCTTATATGGTTACTTTACTGAATCTTGTCTGTACTTCACAAAACACCGGCCAGCAATGAATATGAACTTCGCCAGCACGATGTTTCCTGCAATACTGCTTCTGCCCGATTCCCCCTCAGCGGGTGAAAGGAAGTACCGGGCTTCTGGTTCATAATTTGCCGCTCATCCTCCATCAGGCCGATACGAAATTTACTTCCCGCAGCATTGCTTGTACTTTTTGCCACTGCCACAGGGACACTTTTCATTGCGCCCCACGCGAGGCTGCACCTTCACGGTATGGCCTGAACCCGGCATCACTTTATACTCATACCTCCACAGCTTCCAGTAATCCCGCAGCTCCTCCACACAAAAACCGATCTGATGTGCCAGCCTGGTTTTGTTTTCTGACCAGTCGTGTGAATCAGCATACGGCAAAGAGTCAAAAAGACCCGACAGGATAAGAAACGGCTCCAGCAACTGATGACCCGTCTCATCGTTAAAGCTCCTCGTCCAGACATCGTCATCCAGCATGGCACCCAGCAAAAACCCGCTTACCCATGCAACAGCATATTGTGTCAGATCCTCATCCGATTGAACAGGAAACCCACTGTAGAGTGGATCATATTCATTGTTCGCATCCGACAGATAACTCTCCATCAGATTCCTGTACGACACCAGCAAGTTCGTCACCTTCTCCTTCTGAACTGCTGACGAAAAAGCAGGCTGAAGATGGCTGTCCGATGTATCCCATACCAATGGCATCCATCGATTTGCAGGAATGGTTACCGGATGAATCGCAAGTGCTGCAAAATAACCTTCAAGGGTAAGAATCGGCATGGCACTTTCAGGAACAATCCCCAGATCGAGAAAATCCTGTATCTCTGTCAAAAGCTGCAATTGATGCTCCAGCTCTTTTGGCAGCTCAGTCTCATCATCGTCCGGAAACTCATCGATTATCATTTCGTTGAACTCGGCAGAATCAAACGTCTCCGGATCGACAATCATGGACAATTTCACAACCGCATCAGCATTCCCCTCAGCATCACGATTTCTCAACTGATCGAGTAATACGTGATACCCCGACACTCCGCCACACTCCTCGGGTGGACACGCCCCTGATCCATCAAGACACCAGACCGTTCGTTCATCAGGCCCGATTTCCATCGGGGTTTCCAGAACAACCTCATGAACCCACTCATCCTCGAAATCATAGATATAGGTAAACCGGTCTCCAGGGTTTTTCACCAGATCCGACAGTAAATACAGACGCTCGTCCAGCAACCCGGTCTTCAGACCATCAGCCTCTTCAGCAACACCATAGCTTTTCCTATCAGCCCCAACAAACTGATGCCTGTGCCGGTTCTCCCAGTTCATCACCAATTGCAGCAACAGATGTACCACATATAATGTTGTCTCTTCCGGCAATCTGAGACGCCGCCACACCTCCGGCTCTGACCCTGTGAGCGATACCCGAACCACAAAAACAACCATGTCTGCTCTTTTTTCAATGCTCTGAAAAATTCCTTTTCCTGCCTGATCTTCCAGCGCCAATATAATCAAAAAAGCCCCCGGAGTTCGAAACCCCCGGAAGCTTCGAAAAGTAGAACGATTTTTCAGGCCGCGCTGACTTCTATCATCCTGAATCCTCCGCGGATCGATCACAAACCGCATCCCTTCGACACATTCCACAATCTGCCATCATAATAATTGTGCCCAGGCTGAAAGCAGACACTTGAGAAGTAATTGGCATGCTGAACATGGTGAAGCATCCTGAGGGTGACGTGCAGTCCAGGTTGTTGGATACTTCTCTCGATACATGATGGCGCACGTGAAAACGTCCGCTGAAAGCACACATAACAGAAGGAGTGTATATTGTCTTCAAAAGCTGCCCTTTTGACTCAGAACAACCTGACATCCGCACAATTATTCATCGGAGATAACGATGCATTCACCCCGTGCATTGATCGTGATAATCCTGTTGCTGTCCAGCGCTCCACTGACAGCATTGTCTCGGGAGCACTCCTCAAACCTGCTGATTCTCTGGTGGAATGTTTCAGCAAAGAACTAATATGTTATCGAGCCTACACTTAGCACAACAGGAAAACTCCAACAACAGCAAGAGAACAGCATAAACGCACAAAATACCCGGAATCCGCCCACAAAAAAAGCCGGGAATTACCCGGCTCCCGATTGCCTTGAAGCGGGTGAGTTCACACCTCGGCCTGGCGCTACGAAACGAATATATCGTGCTACTCGTCGTCGGGTTGCCAGTCCTCGATGTTCAGCTCGAAGCCGCACTCATTTTCAGGTTTCGATTTGGGAAGTCGGCCTTTATAATCGACGGGCGCGGGCCCTTGCCTGAACATGAATTGCCATTGCGCTGAATGCAGCATATACTGATAGACCTGCGGCAAAGTCTTTCGTAACTCGTACCTGTTTCGCGCTGCTTTCGGGATAATGCCCTGCCCGGTCAGCTTCTGGATAAACTCCCTTGAAACGCCCGTCATTGCTGCAAGTTCCCGCGACGTGGCAGCAGGGTTTGGATCAATAACTACTCTTTTCATTTTAGCATCAATGACTTTTTCCTGAAAAAAAATTTCTCACGCTAAAAAAATAGACCGGTCACGAAACCAATCATGCACCCTAAAGGCCAGGAAGAACCTGCGCTCAGCCACACCACAAAACGACCTCCACAAACGGCTCAGGTCCAACGATCC
>Ga0233423_10000778_pt1 | contig 16253 bp, 6 predicted proteins | sample Watercolumn_Mata_FD_180713 | JGI IMG/M metagenome (GOLD analysis project Ga0233423, IMG submission 180713) | Freshwater microbial communities from Lake Matano, South Sulawesi, Indonesia - Watercolumn_Matano_2014_112_MG | ecosystem: Environmental > Aquatic > Freshwater > Lake | place: Indonesia...
CACCTGTTCCCGGATCTCCCCCGTCCCTTCCACGCCCAATTCGTCCCTGAAAAGTTCTGCAGCCCTCGGCCCGATCACGAGCAGGTTTCCCCCGTTTCCGACGTATTCGAGCAGATCCTGCCTGAAATCCGGACCGATCCATTCCCATTCGGGCCACACGAGAAGCGGATACTCCTGCATGCGGCCGGCCAGGTGATGCTCCATGACGATGTCCACCGACTGCTGGGATTCGAGCAGGCATTGAAGGATGCCCCCGAGCGGCACGAGTTCCCCGCCCCATCCGGCGAAAAGATTCCGGGCCTTGCGGTAAAAAGCCCTGCCGGAATACACGAGCCCGACCTGGGGCACAGGTTCCGCCCCATGGCACCAGGACTGCCTGGCCCTGCAAAACTTCGCGACTGCCTCCATGAGGTCCATCTGCCACATCCGCACCGAAGCGTCGCGCTTCTGCGGAAAATAAGCCTGGAACCCGCCGCCCAAGGCCAGAACCACGGCAGCTTCCTGCTCGAGCTGGGGGATGGTCTTGGTGCTGTAGAGTCCGTCCGTCCAGGTGAAGCTCCAGGCCATCAGGTCCCACGGTTTTCCCTGGTGGACCATGCAGCGGCCCTCGAGCCTGGCCGAATTCACGCTGTTCGTTGCGGAGAAGTCTCCGGAAATGAAATCCACCGGCACGGCTACGGGCTCGGGCATCATGGAGCTGTATGCCCAGTTGCTGGCCACTTCGAAATCGCGGGCATGCCGGTGCAGGGCCTGCACGTAACGGCCGAGATAATCCCTGAAGCCCTGCCTGTTGAATTCCGAGAATTCGAACCAATGGGGATCTGCATCCTGGCGGGGCAGCTCGCGGATGCCGGTTTTTTGAAAGTAAATCTCCGCGGCCCGATCTCCGTAGTCCCGTTTCATTCCCCAGCATTCGCCGTCCACCCAGATCCCGTCAATTCCGTACCAGTCGATCATTTCCTTGACCTGCGGGATGAGCAGGGAATCCGCATAGGGCCCGAAAACGGATGTGGTCCTTGCATCCGCCTTGCCTTCCGAATCCACGACCGCCCAGCCTGGATGCAGCCTGACCGCCTCCTCGTCCAGGACGCCTGAATGGTGCACGTACAGGGCCACGCCTTTTTCAGCCGCCGCCTCCCGCCAGATCCTGAGCGGATCCCGGACGAATCCGGGCGCCGGATTCCCGGCCTTCGTGGGATAGCTTGAGAGTCCTCGATGACCCTTGGAATCCACCTGGATGTAATCCGGCTTCACCCGGTCAAGGATGGATTCGACCATCTCCCGGGTGACGTCTTTTCCTATTTCCCTGCAGTCTTCGCCTGCGTGAAAATCAAAATGAATGCCGAGAAAGCTTTCGGACCTTTTGAGCCTGCCGGGAGTATCCTCCGGTCCGGCCAGGACCGGCAGCAATGCCTGCATACCCACTGCGAATACGACCGCGGATACAACCGTTTTGAGCATCGCATCCTCCAGGTTCTGTCCGGAAACTTTTATGCAGGAATAATATATGGATATTTTAAAGGAAACGGACCAATAAATCAAGAAATATTTGCTTCCCGGCTCGAGGACAGCACCCCAATGGAATCCTGCCGCATGCAATGAAAATCGATTTCTGCCTTTTCAGAACTTGACTTTTAAATTCAGCTTCATTAAAATAGTAAAATGTGATGCAATTGAAGCTTCCCGGCCGCTCACTGCCGGGAAATCTTCGATCTGCAGGGGAAAAGACATTCGCATTCAACCTATGTCCCCGCGGCAGGCCTCGGGGAATATGCTCGCTGACAGATCCAAGGAGCCCTCATGGCACAAGCACAATCCTCCGCCTACGATCTTGAAAATCCATCGCTCGTATCCGCAATGGATGAATGCCCGCTCTGGTCCGCGCCGTTCGGCTTGAAACTTCTCGAAATACTCCGGATGCAGAAAAAGATGACAGTCCTGGATATCGGCCCCGGAACCGGCTTCCCCCTGCTCGAAACCGCCATGCGGCTCGGCAGGGATTCTCTGGTCACCGGGATCGATCCCTGGAAGGCCGCAGCAGCCAGGACCATGCAGAAAACGCGGGCGGCCGGCATCCCGAACGTAACCGTGATACGCGGACTTGCAGAATACCTCCCGTTCAAGCCGAACCGGTTCGACCTCATCCTTTCCAACAACGGGATCAACAATGTCCTGGACATGGCCGGCACGTTCAAGGAGTGCAGCCGGGTGCTCAAGCCGGGCGGCCAGTTCGCATGGAGCATGAACCTCGAAGGCACCATGAGTGAATTCTACGAGGTATTCAAGGAGACGCTGTTCAAAAACGGGATGGGCAGCCTCGTGGAATCCGTTGAAAATCACATCCATTCCAAGAGGAAACCGCTCGACGAGGTGGCGGACCTTCTCTCGGAGTCCGGGATGCGCATCATCCGCATCGTCAGGGATTCGTTCGTCCTCAGGTATGCGAGCGGCTCCGCCATGCTGAGCCATTTCATGATCCGCCAGGCCTTCCTGGATCCCTGGAGATCCATCGTCCCGGAAGGGAGGCGGGATTCCGTGTTCGGCCAGATCGAAAACGCCTTGAACGGTCTGGCAGAGAAAAACGGGGAACTCAGGATGACGGTCCCGTTCGCGGTACTGGACTGCACGACGGAATAAGCAATCAAATATTACTCCGGCAACAATAATGTTGACATTGGAACTGCAAAAAAGCCCATTTTCTTGATTCTATTCGCATATTTCCATGTCAACTTCATGGTTGCCTCATGAGTAACTGCGACGGACCTCCAATGAGCGTCGGAGTTAATCTCATTCGGAGTTAAAAAAAACCGAACGCCCGGGAAATGACAATCCCGGGCGTTTGTACGATAGGGATCATGCCGTCTTCGGATATGCAGCCTCAAATCAAAAAAGAAGGTAACCTTTTAAGAAAAGGTTCCCTTCTTTTATCTAGAGGTCAATCGAGATTGGATCATACAAATGCAAGCGGCGGGGAAATCCCTCACCGAGAGGTTCAAACGGATGATCCGTGCCCTTTTTCCAACAGGCCGATGCGCGTTTCGTGATTCTCCAGCGTATGATCATGCCGCCGCAGCGCATGATTGACTGCTGCCTCTTCCACCTTCCTGTCCGTGATGAGCCCGGCCAGGCCGTCTATGGCGGTCATCACGCCGTCAAAGCGCTCCCGTGTTTCCTGCTTGAATTCCTTGAGGTCATTGGAAACCTGAACCACATGAACCGCAACCAGCTCGATTTCCCTTTGCAGTCGGTCTGTTGTCGTTTTCAGATCCGTCCTGACTGAGGCGATTTCCTCATGCAGTTCTGTCTTTGCTTCGGTGATCTCCTGATGCAGTTCTGTCCCCACTGCGTTGATTTCCTGGCGTAGTTCTGTCTTTACTGAGACGATCTCCTGCTGGAGTTCTGTCTTTACTGCGGCGATCTCCTGATGCAGTCCCTTTGCCGTCTCCCTGAGATCCGCCTTTGTCGCGAAGTCATTCTTCATTTTTTTCCCTCGGCTTCGTTTTAAGGGACGGATTAGGAATGGAGGATAATAATCAATTCCAGTCTCAAACACAAGAAGGAAAAAACGGATTTCCGCATCATGAGGCATTTTCATCCTGCAGGATTTTTTTCATATCCCGGGCAGCGCGTGATTATCGAATCCGGATTGAAATTCGTTCCATAGCCGGACAGCCGTTCCTCTGGAGTGGATTATTTTTCGTTTCGCGGTCATTTCCGGACTCTATGCCCATCCACACCTTAACCAGCAGCGGGAATCTTCGATCCATCCTTTGCCGTTCCTGTATTCCCATGGAATCAAGTCTGGCAAATGGCCCTTTCCGATGCGGCCCCTTATTTGAAAAAACCCAAAAATTGACATAGGATGAAAAAATGATTGACATGAAGGTTTTCATTGACTATATTAACTTAAACGTTATCGAAAACGCTTAAGTATTTATAATTCAAGGCCTTTTTAAATAAACAGGTTGATTACTCAGGAAAAGGAATCCGCTATGAAAACAGCGAATTGGATGTCAACTGTTCTATTGGCCATCCCGGCGCTGCTCACTGCCCAGGGACTTGTGGAGAACTTCGACAACAACAACCTGGCTGCCGGATGGGGTGAGACTGGGGACTACCAGCTGACAGAAACGAACGGGGAACTGCGGATCGACGCGAACAAGCGCTCGACCTGGAATGCGTTCACCTTCTCTTTTACAGCGCTGGACATCTCGGCCAATCCCTATGTCAGCCTCAAGGTCAGGACGGAGAAGGACTTCAACCTGGGATTCTCAGTATGGGATAATTCAAGCAATTACGCATATCCGTCCAACATGTATCAGGAAATCGTGGTCTCGAATCATGATCAGGAATACACATTCGACTTTTCCGCGATTCAGGGAGTGGACCTGACAAAAATCGTCATGCTGAATTTCGTATTCAATCCCGGCGGCGCCATGCGCTTCGAGGGGACGGTGTTTTTCGACGACCTCAAAATCGGGGACCAGGCCTCGGTTGCGCCTTTTATCACCACCATCCCGGCCCAGAGCCATTACATCAATGCACCGGAACAGACCGTGTCTTTCAGGGGCGTGCTGGATCCGGTTTCGGGAGCCAATCCGATTTTCATCACGGCGTCGAGCTCAGATCCAGCCCTTCTCCCTGATCCCACAGTTCAATACATCTCCGGCGCTGAGACAGGTTCTCTGACATATCGTCCTGCAGCGGACCGCTCCGGAACCGCCACAGTCACGGTCACGGTGACCGGCAATGCGCCGGATGCCAAGGCCATGATATTCGATGTCCGGATAGAAAAAAACGAGCCCCCTGACATAACTTCCATGGAGCCGTTTTCAATTCAATCGGGGATGAAGACGGCGGTTCCGCTCACTGGCATATCAGACGGAAATCCGAATGCGGAACAGGCCGTACAAATTTCGGCTTCCAGTTCCGACACGTCCATCGTCCCGGATCCCGCTGTCTTGTACGCGCCGGGCGATCCCGGCGCACTCCTGACGCTGATTCCGAAACCGGGCCAAACCGGAACCGCGACCGTCACACTGGTTTTAAAGGATGACGGAGGCACTGCGGACGGAGGCGTGGACAGCCTCATCACGGACTTTCAGGTGACTGTTTTCGACAATGTCAATGATCCCCCCTCTCTGCATCCGATTGAGGATCTTTCCCTGCTGGAGGGATCCGGCGAGACGGCTGTCACCCTGAACGGCATATCGGACGGAGACTGGGACTTGCAGCAGAACCTGGCCATCACGGCATTGAGTTCCAATCCCTCCCTGATCCCGGATCCGGTCATCGAATACGTCTCGCCGGATTCGAACGCATGGCTGCGCCTGACTCCTTCGCCGGGCAGGACCGGCAGCGCAACCATCACAGTGACGGTATCGGACGACGGAGGAACAGAAGGGAACAACGGCGACGCCTCCGTGTCCAGAACATTCAACGTGCAGGTGCGGACAAGGCCGACCATCGGATTCGAACAGGACTTCAACGACGGTGTACTGCCGCCCGAGTGGCCGCCGGATTGGGACCCGGGGCTCGGCGAGAACTGCCACCGCTGCTCCATAGAAGACGGCGCCATGAAGATCGAGATCGATAAGACGCGAACCGGAAACATCTGGGCGGGCCTCTGGTTCAACATCAGCCAGGAACTGGACCTCCGCGAGTATCCGTACATCAGCATCACCATGAAGACCTCGGTGCCGGGCAAGGAAATGCTCATCTTCCTCTGGGATGCGTTCGACCATTACAACACCGGCAAGACCGTACGGCACCGCGTAACCGGCGAATTCACGGAATATTATTTCGACTTCACGGGCCTGAACCTGCAGGGGGACGGAACCGTGGTGGATTTCTCCAGGATCAAGGCCCTGCTGATCAATTTCGATCCGGGCCAGTCTCCTCTTTTCGTCGGGAATTTCTGGTTCGACGATTTCCGCGTGGGCACCTATGCACACCGGGCTCCGGTCCAGCCTTCAGTGACCCTGTACCCTGTGCCAGACTTCCCGGTTCCGAAAGACGCAGGCGCGCAGAACATCCTGCTTGCCGGCATCAGTGACGGAACAGACGGGACGCATCCGGTCACCCTGACGGCAACCAGCAGCAACAAGGGCGTGATCCCGGTTCCGACGATCGGTCCTGCCGACAATGGGAATGCCTGGCTGACCTTCACGCCTGCTGCAGGGAAAACCGGCAACTCCACCATCAAGGTCACGGCATCGGCAGAGGGATCCAAGTCCGTTTCCCGCTCCTTCCGCATAGACGTCGTGGAAATGTCCGACGCTTCAGCGGTCCGGGTGGACATCGACCTTGCGGCGACGCATCAGACCATAGACGGATTCGGCGCATTCATGGGATCCGGCAGCGGCGTGATCGCGGACCGGCCTCTCAGGCTTGCTGCGGACATCGGCATGACCATGGCCCGGTTCGGCGTCATCGATGTGGAATTCGAACCGGTGAACGACAACAGCGATCCGGACGTCTCGGACTGGTCCCGTTTCGACACGGATGCTGTGCCGCTCGAAACCATGCGCCTGCTCAGGGACAACACGGACGTGGAGAAATTCATCCTGACGTTCTGGAGCCCGCCGGCCTGGATGAAGCGGAACAAATCCCTTTCCGCGGAAGGATGGTCCACGGACAACAAGCTGGAGCCGTTTTATTACGAAGAGTACGCGGAGCATGTCGCGGCCCTGATCCGCATGATACAGTTCGAAACCGGCATTGAATTGTACGCGGTCAGCCTGCAGAACGAGCCCGAGTTCAACGAGCCGTACGCCTCCTGCCAGATCAATCCGAACGAGATGAGGGATCTGATCAAGGTGGTCGGACCGCGCCTCGAGGCCGAAGGCCTGAACACGAAGATATTCTGGGCTGAGGCGCTGCCTGAGCAGGGAAAGATTCATGAATACATCCGGGCTGTGAAGAACGATCCCGAAGCAGCCCGCTACGCGGACATCGTGGCCATTCACAACTACGACGCGGACGGCATCCATGTCGGAGGCGCCGGAGCGCAGGAATGGGAAAGGATTTACGGCTGGGCCCAGACAGGCGAGCCGAAATACCCGACCTGGATGACGGAAACATCGGACACGATCAAAACCTGGGAAGCGTCCATGGATTTGGGAGGAGCCATATTCAATGCGCTTGCATATGGGAATGCAAGCGCCTGGCTTTACTGGCAATTTGCCGAGGGCGATGACCCAAGAGCAAGAGGCCTGGTTTTAAGCAATACGCCGACCACCAAATTCTTTATATCGAAACAATATTATCAATTCATCCGGCCCGGAGCAATGCGCGTGGATGCGTCCGTCACAGGAGGCGAGATCCCGTCGCTCGCGTTCAAAAACGAGGGGGAGTCCACGGTCACGGTTGTTTTGATCAATTCGAACGCCGTGCCCCAGATCGTGCGCATTTCCGGTTCCGAACTGCCCGCCGGCCTTGACATGTACACGACTTCCAACTTCCGGAATTGCGAGAAAATGCAGACGGTCTCCCCAGGCGGGCTTTTCATTCTCCCGGCAAGCAGCATCACGACCCTTTACGGATCGTACGTGACCTACGTCGAGAAGCCTGACAAGGGGATCGAAATTCCGGAGAATTTCGCCCTTTTCCAGAACTATCCGAATCCGTTCAACCCGGCAACGATCGTTGCTTTCCTGGTCCCGAAATCCTCTGCCGTTTCGCTGGCCGTGTACGACATCATGGGACGCGAAGTGTGCGTGCTTGCGGACGCCGTGTTCCAGGCCGGCAGGCATACAGTTCAATGGGACGGCCTGGATCATTCGGGCAGCCGTGTGTCGAGCGGGGTGTATTTCATCAGAATCCGGGCTGATCAATATACTGCAGTAAAAAAGACCATTCTGCTCAGGTAGGTCATCAAAATCTCTGCCTCGCTCCCTCTCCCGTTTCGGGAGAGGGCCGGGGTGAGGGCCCTATAATCAAAATCTCTGCCTCGCTCCCTCTCCCGTTTCGGGAGAGGGCCGGGGTGAGGGCCCTGTCAGCCCGCGGCTGGGAAACCGCGGGCTTTATCATTTTAAGCCGATTCCTCCCTTGAATTTAAAAAAAATAATTGTTATTATCCGCTGTCTGTTCCGCGTCCCTTTAAACGAAGCCGGGGCAAATACAGATCGCTCCAGGGCTGTGCCCAGGGGCTCAACCCCCAGGAGGGCTTTGCCCTCCTATCGGGGAAAGGCCCCAATGGAAATCGGCACCGGGTCAGGAATCCAGGTGCCAGAACAGCTGAAACGGCCGGAACGTCTCCCTGGCGCCGGGCAGGCAGAAAGTCATCGTACCCCAGGCGGCCGTCCCCGCCGGATCTGGCATATAAATTGCATTAAAATTGATTTTGTATTTTGATCGGGAAAGCTGAATCGACGGGGGATCCCGAAGGCATGAAAAAAAGTTGTACCGGCGCCCGCCTGTTATGGATGTTGTCATTCGCCTTCGGTCTCCATGCACAGACCGTTCCGGCGGACATCAGGACGCCTCTTAATCAGGACTGGACTTTTCATACAAAAAAATACCCCACTCCTTTTCACATCGACATTCCCTTTTATTATGTCCACAAGGCCAGTTCGGGCCTTTTCGTCATCGACACCGAGAACGGCCCCTGGAAGATCACGGAGGGTTTTCCGGAAAATTATTATGAGAAAGTCTTTTCCATCCCCGAAACGTACCGAGGGAAACGCATTCTGCTGCGCTTTGAAGGAGTCAATTACCTCAGCAATATCATACTCAACGGCGTCCGCATCCACACCCACGCCGGAGGGTATCTCGCCTTCGAGGTCGACATCACGGACCACATCGAGCAATATGCGGATAACAAGCTGCGTGTTTCCATTCTGTACCAAGACCCCCGTTTCATCAATCCCAACGGATATGTGCTGTGGCCCGTCGGATTCAACGGTCATAACTGGCATCTCGGCATGGTCCGCGGCGTGGAACTCGTGGCGCGTTCGCCCGTGTACATCGACGATGTGTTCGTCAGGACATCGGTGCGGCGTTCCGCCATCGCCTTCGAAACCACGGTGGTGAATTCCGACACAATTGCGCACACTCTCGCCGTTTCGAACTCGGTGGCGGAGAACCCATCCATCCAGGTCCTCAGCGATCCCTTCACGCTTCAGGCGGGGGAAAAAAGAACGGTGTCCGCTGAAATCCCCTGGAACGATCCGGAGATGTGGTCCATCGAAAATCCAAGACTCTATCACGCGGTATCCCTGATCATGGAGGGAGACGTCGTCCTGCACGAGAAAACGGAACCGTTCGGTTTCAGGGAATTCTGGATTTCCGGAGACCGGTATTTTCTCAACGGAGTTCCGATCAATCTGAGGGGCGACAATTTCATCCAACATGGAGAGAACCATTTGCACAAATACCTGGTTCTCGATGAAAATAATTTTTCCGCCATCCTCGACACCCTGAAAGCCTATCACTGCAACTCCGTCCGCTTCGGAGCAGGTCCTCCCCCCCAGTGGATGCTCGATCTTTGCGACCGGAAAGGACTGTATGTACTCTGCGGCTCCGCCGTTTCCAGTAAAGGCCCGGAAAGGGGCGACTTGAATTTCCTCGCCAACGCGAAGACATGGATCGCGGAATGGGTCAGGCAATACAGGAATCATCCATCCATCCTTGGCTGGGTGGCGGAGAACGAACAATGGTATTACGAGCACAAACTAACCATCGATCAGGCATACGAACTCGGACAGGCCATTGCGGCCGTGGACAGCACCCGGATCATCCAGTATGATGGAGATTTCGACTTGAACGGCCGGGCCGGCGTGTACAGCATTCATTACCCTTTCGGCTTCACCACGACCCTTTTCCCCGGCAAGACCACCTACTGGCCGACCGAGGGCATGTTCGCCAAATTGGCTGCGTTCCGGCATGCGGAAAAACCGACCAGCTGGGGCGAATTCGAATGGGCCAGGGACGGCGACCGCCACATCTGGGTCAAACGGCAGGCTCTGATCGTACAATTCGGAAGAATGATGGGCATCAGTGAGATCCGTCCCTACCGCCTGGACTGGTTCTGGCATCCCAATCTGGATTATACGAAATTGATGTACGAATGGACGCCGTCCGCAGCGGACAGAAAATGGATCAGCGATGCCATGAATCCCGTGGCCGCGTTCGACAAAATGTACTACAATTACAGTGTGTTTCCCGATCCGCCTTCATACAAGGAATGGGCAACAGCCGGAAGGCCCTTTGTGGTATTCAACGATGAAGCCTCGGGAAGCAGCGTCGAAGTCCATTCCTATTTCGTGATCAACGGCGATACGTTGAACCGGAACCGCCTGACTCTCGAGATTTCCGCGAGTGGAAGAAAAGAGATTGTCCTGCCTTTCCAGGCTCCTTTCGTCCGCAAGGATTCAGTGGTTGCGTTGCATGCCGCCACCTTCAAAAACGGCCGCCGGAAATACGAGGCCCTTTATCCCTTGCTCATCAAGGATCAGGGTCTTCATTACCCCCGGCGGGTTGCAGCCGTGCATTTTTCGCCGGGGGTCTCCTCGAACACGCTGGAGTGGAATCCGGTGCTTCTCAATGAGGAAGGAAAATCCGCGTTGATTGCCGGTTATCAGGTGATTCGCAGTCCCGATCCGTTATTCAGCCCGGGCGCGGCCGATACGCTTTCAAATATACCGGTTCCCCGATACACCGACGCAATGGCTTCGAAGACGCGTCCCTGTTTTTACCGAATCATCACCGTCGACAGCCGGGGCATCCAGTCAAAGCCTTCTGACACTTTCGGATACATCGAGTACACGCTGGACACCACATCAACCACAAATTTCAATCAGATCGCGTTGCCGGTCCGCGGATACGCCGATATAGGAAAGGCCTCCAGGCTCATGGCACTCGTTCCCGGCTGTAACAGCCTGGCCGCATGGGAGGCTGCCGGTCAGGGTTACAGGCAGTATTTACCCGATCTTCCGCAGACCGATTTCGACACCGAACCCGGCCAGGGTTTTCTGGCCAATGTGGTATTGCCGGGGAGCTTTTTCTGGGAGGGCATCTGGAAACCCGTTCCGTATCAGCTGGCCGGTTCGGAGGTTTCTTCGTCCTGGAATCTGATCATGCATCCGTTCGAGAAAAGGCATCTGATGACTGCATCGGACCTGCTTTCAGACGTCCCCGGCTGCAACGGTGTGGCCCGGTGGGACAGCCGCACGCAGGCCTTTTCGGAGCAATACGTTCCGGATTCGAGCCTCACGAGCGATTTCGGGCTCACACCGGGCCATGCCTGTTTCGTCAGCGTGTCGTCCGACGTCGTGTGGCCGGGAAACGGCATTCCCCGTAAAATCCCGCCTCCTGAAAGGAAAGCCCCCACAAAATGGCACGGCCCGCATCTGGTTTGGGGGCCGCTGCCGGAGACACCGAAGTTTGAAAGATTCGAGGCTTTTGTATACGGAAATGAAGAGGAGATTCTGACGCAAAACCATCCCGGATGCGGCCTCGACTGCAGCACCTTCCGGATCCAATGCGGAAATTTTTCCCGGGGATGGGGTCCCGGCGATACCTTGATCGTCCGTTTCCGCCATGACGGCAGCCTCCTTGAGCAAAGGTTCGCGCTTGACGCCCGGCCGGATCAAAAAGTGAACATCCGTGTTACGCAATGGACGGAGTACGAGACTGCCGGCCGGGAGGACCAGGCGATCCTTCTTTGCCACCCGAATCCTTCCAACGGATCTGTAACGATTTCTTATAGGATCCCGGAATCCGGGGCAGCGGAACTCCGTCTGTTCGACATCAAGGGTCGCATGATCAGGAGCTGGTCTCCGGAAAACCCGAACCCGGGCTGGAATGCCGTGGTCTGGGACGGCAGGGATGAAACAGGTCTCGTGGTGCCGAGCGGTACGTATCTCGTTCGAATCCGCGTAGCAGGGCTGTACCTGACGCGCAAAATTGTATTCCTGCAATAAACCTGCCGCCGGTTTTTCTCCCGCCATCCGGCCATTATTCTTGTGCCCACGGTCTCCGTGGGCACAGCAGCAGGGCTTTGCCCTCCTATCGGGGCATAGTCCCGGTGAATGTGGGTATCGGGGTGGGAACTCTGAAACCATCATAACCCAGGGGTCCCTCCCTGCCAGGGAAGGAACCCCGGCTCGATCCTGTTGTGGAGACCCCTTGTCGGGGTAATTGTTTTGAAAGATATTCCTTGTAAATTCACCATCAGATGGTTATATTTACACCATGATTCGGCGGTTCATTGAACACAGGATAAATAGGGCGTTGGCCGATACGCCCGTCGTGCTGTTGACGGGCGCACGTCAGACGGGTAAGACCACCTTGGTCCGGTTCTTGGCCAAGAAGCTGCCTGGATGCGGATACTACTCCTTCGACGACGCGGCCATACTCGCCGCGGCTTCAGCCGATCCGTCGGGATTCATTCAGAGCCTTCCGAACCCCGCGGTCATCGACGAAGCCCACCGCATCCCTGGAATTTTCACGTCCATCAAACGGGAGGTCGACCGCGACCGCGCTTCCGGCCGTTTCATACTGACCGGATCGGCGAACCCGATGTTCATGCCGGCAATCGCCGACTCCCTGGCCGGTCGCATGGAAATGGTCACGCTGTGGCCCTTTTCCCGGGGAGAAATGGAGGGGAGAGTGTCCTTGTTCATAGACAGGGCCTTTTATCCCATCAAATTTCAAGCAGGAGAGGCTGAGATAGCCCGCGAACCGCTCGAACGCCTTCTGGTCGCGGGCGGATTCCCGGAGGCCGCATCCCGCAGGGATGAAGAGAGAAGAAACGCCTGGTTCGGTTCATACGTCAACGCGTTGCTCCAGAAAGACCTGCGCGATCTCGCCCAGATCGAGGGTCTGACGCGCATTCCCCAACTGCTTTCATTGCTCGCCTCGCGGACGGCCGGAATCTTCAATCTGGCCGACATTTCCCGGGGACTCGGCATCCCGCACACCACGGCCACACGGTACATGGCCCTTCTCGAGGCCCTGTATCTTGTGTGGAGAATTCCACCCTGGTTTGTCAACAGAGGCAAAAGGCTGGTCAAGTCTCCGAAATTGCATCTATGCGATATGGGCCTTGCAGCGTATCTGACCGGGGCGTCCGTTACGAGCCTGAAAAAGGACAGGCTGGCCCTGGGACGACTCTTCGAGACGTTCGTCGCAGGGGAACTGGTAAAACAAATTGCCTGGTCCGAAAGGTCTGCGTCTCTTTACCATTACAGGACGGCCGGCGGCGCGGAAGTGGATCTGGTTCTGGAAGACCGCGCGGGGCGCGTCGTCGGAGTCGAGGTCAAGGCCTCGGCGGATTTGAAAAACGGCGATTTTTCGGGACTTGCATCCCTGAAGGAAACAGCCGGCCGCCGGTTCACGGCCGGTTATGTGATCTATACCGGCGAAAAACGCCTGCCGTTCGGCCGGGATTTCTGGGCGGTTCCCGTACAGGAACTTTGGTCGTGAAGAAAGTGAAATCCGAATCCGGCGGCGGGAGCACGCCCCGCATTTAGCGGCGGTGGGACCCCGACCCTATATAAAGGAGGCTCTGGCAATGAAAAATACATTCTTTTCATTTTCTTCATTATTATTCGTATTTGTCATTTTGACCCAGATCTTTAATTTAATAATCAGCAAAAAATTATTTCAGACAGAATTACTTTTAAAAAGGCCAATGAAACGATAATCTTATTTCATAAGTAAAACGATGAATTGAATTCATTGTTTGTCCAAGTAAAAAATATTCAAAAGGATATAGAACATTACGCTATAACCAATGAATATGATCGTCGCCTTTCATCTATAGAACTCAAATTAACAAATTATGAAAAACAAGTTCAATCTCTTCAACAAATTATATCTCCTAATAATGTTAGCGAAATATTAACTGTGGCAAAAATGAAAGAGGAAATTCTTGCCCGTACTGTTTTTGAAACAAAAATTAACGAGAAAGTAAATATTTATTTTGAAAAATTGATACGCTCGATAAAGATCTCAATACAATAAAATTTTGGATTTGGGGACAATTAATATCTATAATCGGTGGGTTATTCGGAGTAATCATTACAATATTACGTCGCGATAATGAAATTAATAAGAAAAAATAAAACAATTCTCGACCTAATCTCAATTTACAAACTCGAACTTAATCATAATTGACTAATATTTATAACAGCAGGTTAAACATAAAAAAGACATATGCAAATCCCATCTTCATCAATTCCCAAAGTAACGAGATGCTAGACCATCCAATAATGGTCATATTAGTTCCTATCAGGATCACCAATCCAGCCAGAAGGAAAACTTAGCTTATCCGGTTTTTATGGTCCTCCCTTTTTTCATTTTCCCAATATTTTACCTTGTTTTAACAAAATCGACGCATTAAATTTAGCCTGATGCAAACGTTTCCGGTAAATGGGACTCATTGCCGGAATTCCTTTCTTTTTCAAGATTTAACATTCAGAACGGATCTTCGGACATGCAATTCGGAAAATTCGATGATCAGAACAAGGAATACGTAATCACACGTCCGGACACGCCGCGTTCCTGGAGCAATTATCTCGGATCCACCACTTACGGTGCTATTATCACGAACAACGCCGGGGGATACAGCTTTTTCCACTCAGCAGCCCAGGGCAGGTTTATGAGGTGGCGGCCGAATGCCTTGCCGATGGACCAGCCCGGCAGGTATTTCTATCTGCGCGACAGGGAAAAAGGCGATTTCTGGTCCGCATCCTGGCAGCCGGTTGGAAAATCCCTGAAAGATTATCATTCCGTCTGCAGGCACGGGACCGCGTACACAGTCATTGAATCGGAGTATGGCGGCATCCGTACGGAAACGATTTATTTCGTCCCCCTCAACCGGGAATTCGAATGCTGGCTGCTGAAGGTGACGAATACCGGTAAAAAATCCCGCAGTCTCTCTGTCTTTCCATTCGTCGAATACGCGAGCCACTGGCAGCTCTGGATGGACTGGGTGAACCTGCAGTACACGCAGTACATTATAGAAATGAAAGTTGTGGATGGCATCATCAATCACTGCACCAATCCCTTCCTGCCTGTTGTGCGCGGCGATTTCGCAGCGGATCCGCAGTCCCGCCATACCTTTTTCGCAATGACCGGGGCGGATATCTCCGGATTCGACACGGATCGGGAAAAGTTCATCGGCCCGTACCGCTCGTATGCAAATCCCCTGATTGTCGAAAACGGGAAGTGCACGAATTCCATCGCTGTGGGGGACAACGGCTGCGGCGTTTTCCAGGCGGATCTGGACCTGAAGCCCGGCGAATCCAGGGAGATTCTGGTGCTCATGGGCATAGGCCAGGCCGGTGTGGAAGGGAAAGAAGCGGTCCGGGAATTTTCCGATCCATCCAGGGCGAAAAAGGAACTGGAGCTTCTGAAAACCCACTGGCATTCCAGGCTTTCAGCCATGACTGTCGAGACTCCGGATCCGGAGTTCAACAGCATGATGAACGTCTGGAATCCCTACAATTGCCTGATCACATACGCCTGGTCGCGTGCGGCGAGCCTGGTTTATACGGGCGAACGCGACGGGCTCGGCTTCCGCGATTCGGTGCAGGACCTGCTGGGTGTTCTTCCGCTTATCCCGGAGGAAGCTGGAAAACGCCTGGAACTCATGCTCACGGGCCAGGTTTCTACGGGAGGGGCCATGCCGGTCGTCCGGCAGTACAGCCACAAGCCCGGGAAGGAAAAGGCCCCATCAGAAAAGGATTACCGTTCGGACGACTGCCTGTGGCTGTTCAATACAATCCCTGCCTATGTCGGTGAAACCGGGGACATGGGATTCTATCGCAAGGTACTCCCCTACGCTGATCGAGGCGAATCGACCGTTCTCGGCCATCTCCGGCGTGCCATCGAATTCAGTCTCGACCGGTCCGGTGTGCACGGCTTGCCCTGCGGCCTGTCCGCCGACTGGAACGACTGCATCCAGCTGGGCCGTAAGGGCGAATCGGTTTTCGTGGCCTTCCAGCTCAGGTTCGCGCTGGACACCTACGCCCGCATATGCGATTCGCTCGGAGACAAAAACGAGGCGGAATGGTCCCGCAGTGAATTGACAAAACTCGATGCAGCCATCGAAAAACATGCGTGGGACGGCAGCTGGTTCCTCCGCGGTTTCAGGGATGACGGCGCGACTTTCGGCTCAAGCAGGAACGACGAGGGGCAGATCTTTCTCAATCCCCAGACCTGGTCCGTACTTTCAGGTCATGCGTCCTGGCATCGCGCCAAGGCCGTGATGGACGCGACGCATGAACACCTGGCCGCGGAGTACG
>Ga0233423_10000779_pt1 | contig 16246 bp, 17 predicted proteins | sample Watercolumn_Mata_FD_180713 | JGI IMG/M metagenome (GOLD analysis project Ga0233423, IMG submission 180713) | Freshwater microbial communities from Lake Matano, South Sulawesi, Indonesia - Watercolumn_Matano_2014_112_MG | ecosystem: Environmental > Aquatic > Freshwater > Lake | place: Indonesia...
TGCTCGGTATCGCCGTATCAATAAGCCTCGAGGAGGAAATGGATGGGCGTTGTGGGCTTCATTCTCTCCCTCAATCAGAGGGCTTCTATACCCGAGTGGGAATGAAAGACACCGGTTTGATTGATGAACATAATCTCAAATACTTTGAATTTGAACCTGAAGCAGCAAGAAAATTCTTAAAGGATTGACAATGAAAAAAGTACATTTTAGCCAACAATGGGTTTCCCGCGTGACTTCCGATCAAGAAAGTGGAATCCCGATGGTGGGCAGGGAGATGGCTGGGCCACCTTTGGATACTGATGTTTTGGCCATCTTAGGAAATGCTTCTGAAACTGATGCTGTCAGAGAAATGATCCGGAGAGGGTGGTTCACGCCATTAGCCAATAAACCACGGAATATTGGAGTCGGCACCGCCTTAATGGAATTCCTTTTTCCACAAAGAACATACGAACCCTCTGTTTCACTTGCATCGCTTTTCCGTCGCCAAGCTAGACAAAGAGGGTTGGTGGAACTGGTGACAACATTAGCATGGTTACGATGCGTTTCAGAAAAGTCAATGGAAATGGACGTACCTAAATTCAATAAGAATAATCTAAGTGACACTTCCATTAGCCATATAGTTAGACTTAGTATAGACCAGCAGGGTCCACGAAAAGCTATCAACTTTCTTCAGAAGCTTGGCGTAAGAGTAATTGTCGAAAGCTCGTTACCAACTATGCGTACTGATGGTGCGTCATTCATATTGCCCGGCAAGGGTCCTGTCATTGGTCTGACGCTTAGATATGATCGTCTTGATAGTTTCTGGTTTACTTTGTTGCACGAGATTGCACATCTAGTCCTCCATTTGACAACCGATTCAGACGAGATATTTGTGGACACAATAGAAAATGAGGATCAATATGGCTCCGAAACTGAAACTGAAGCGGATGCATTTGCCAAAGATTCATTTATTCCAAGAGATGCTTGGAATCGCAACGCATTTCGACTGAGAACAACCGCTTCCATTCTAGCCCTCTCTACCAAGTTGAAAATTGATCCTTCTATTGTTGCTGGGCGACTTCGTTACGAACGAAAGGCTTACAATGAATTCTCACAGCTTGTAGGAAATGGTAAAGTAAGAGAGCTCCTTCTAAATGAATGAATCCAATGTATACACCTATACTTCGAAATAGGCAGAGCGAAATACTAGCTGTTAAGAAGCTTTACCCCGAAATAAAAGAGCTTTGCAGGCCACTCCTTGATCTTGCAGCACCTTCAAGGAGTGCTGACGTTGTACAGGCTCAAGCCTACACTGAGCGCAACATAATACGAATGGGTGAGGCATTGCGAGGTTTCCGTGTCGTCTTAATAGATTCGAGCGAACTCGATCCAAATATTAGGATAAGTGGGGGAAAGCATCCATTGTTCGAGGCTGCTCGAACTATTGCAAACATAGGGACAATTCCTATTCCTGTTGCGGGCATACACAGAGATGATGGCCACATGAGATCTGTAAACAGTATTAGGAGGGATATGAGCGACGGCTTAGTTTGTTTTCGCCTTGATGCAACTGACATCGGAACCGCCACACATTCATCTGATAGGCTAACAGAATTGTTCTTAAAACATTCCATTAAACCGTCAGAGGTAATCCTTTTGTTAGATATGCAATCTGTTTATGCTATGAATTCTGAAGTCTTAGCATTACAGGTTTCACGCTTTATTAAGCGTGTATCGAGCGAAAATTGGAATGGATTAGTCATTGCCGGGTATGGGATTCCAGACAGTATACCTCAAGCTGTGCCCGTCAGGGGTCAAGGATATATACCCCGTGTTGAGCAAGAAGTGTTCTTCCGAGTGTTGAAAGACAATCCACAAAACAACATATGGTTTGGAGATTACACATCCCTGTCTCCTGCCCATATAGAAGTAGATTGGAAGCTTATAAGAAAAATCATGGGTCCCAAAGCTATATTCACGCTTAAAGAATCTTGGTTTGTTGCAAGAGGTGCACCATTTGAGAGTCACCCGGATGGATGGAAACAATATTACAGCCTGGCGGCTAAGATTATCGCTTTGGAGGAGTTTCCGAAGGATTCAAACTACTCATTTGGTGACTCCTATATCTACCAACGCCGATGTAGCAGTCCCATAAAAGCTGGAAATCCGGGTTCGTGGATAACTGCATGTGTTAATCATCATATAACCTTGACAGCGAACATTCATAAGGTGTGATTGACCGCTAGAGTAACGTTGACCGCCACTCTTCCCTATTGCGTAGTATCTCAATACCTGCACTCTTAAGTTCAATGTGTGACTGATTATCGAGCAGTATTTCTCTTAATCGTCGTTTCGAGGCTCGGGAAGGCGGGGGACTTCCGGTTTCCTGTGAGAATAGCACTTCAATCTCAGGCCGCCATAGTAAGGCGAGGATCATTTCCACATCAACGAATTGGTTTTGGAGTGGTCGTCGTACAAGCTTGAAGTTGTTGTTACCGTCCCGAATAGAAACTTGTACAATCCCCCACCATTGAGGAATCAAACTCGCCGCATCAACCGATAGAGATTCGTCGACAACGAGAATCACTTGATCGAAGCATTTTGAATAGTGTTCAATTTGCTTAGGTAATCTATCTAATCTATCTTTTGGCCCTTTGATTTCAACGCCAATCAATAGATCAGAAATAATTGCCATGTCTGCGCGCGCTTTTCCAGAACAAATCTCGAGTTCATCGATTACTCGAACCCCTATCGATTTTCGAAGGAGGCGAGGCAATCTCGCCCGTATTTCTGCGCGAATTTGGTCTCCGCTCATTTTATGATCATCGATTGCACAGCTGGTATTCCACTTGCTCATATGTAACTACCCTATACTGAAGACAAGTTATGCAAAACGCTTATGTATTGTGAAACAAGAAGTGTTTTGATAGAGACTCGACCATAGAAGCGCTAGTGGTCACACTTTCCCTCGTTTCTTCGAGGAGCGCACGAAGTGATCGAATTCATTGAACCCATCTTTTCCCAATATTTCATTACGGCAACCCTTGTCGCAGAAATGGTACAGAGTTTTCGAGTTATTCGCAAGGGCTAATGGCTCGTATTTCTTTACGAGGGCAAACATCATAAAGATGGTTACCTTTTTTACAAAAATTCTAAATGTGGGCACACAACGAAGCTCTTCTAAATTAGAATAATTCTTTTTGTAGAAAAATGAAGTGATGGCAATTGACCTTTATAATAAACACGAAGATCATGGTTTGTGTCGCTATGTTCTAATCACACTTGATTTCCTTCGTTTAGGTCGTGTTCCAGCGGTAGTTCTTGACAGTTTATATCTTTGCAACATGTATTCCCAAGGATCAACTATTTGTCCATAAGGTAACCATTTTTCCTCTTTTGACGCGGACGTTAAAGCAGAATTGTATTCAGTGACTTGAACTGAGGAACCAACAGCTTGAAGAGCTGTGAAGTGCGTAAATTGCCTGGCTCGGTTCACTTCGATAAACGCTATTATTCTCCGACATAAAGTGGCTTGCTCACTTTTACCACATGTAGCGAGTTTATCAGCGAGATAGAAATAGTCCCTAAGTGGTTCATGTTGACCAAATTGCCGAACATCAATATAACCAAGGCAAATATGCATTGTTGCAAATAAACACAGATCTATTATTTGTTGAGTGTCCCTCTTTGAAGCGAGCCCTTCGACAAGATCATATATGTTAGCAATAAATTGTTGGCGTAATACATCAAAGTGTCCCCATTCATCCCTGAGGTTGTGAGCTCGACGAATCACATAGTGTAAAATGTGGAGTGTAATAGCTAATCTACCAGAAAGTTGGCGATTACGAGAAAACTTGAATGTGACAGAAGTGGTTGCTGAGGCAGCCGTATATGCCAAATGGAAAGTGAAGGGCCTTGGCGACATCTTGTAGTATATTCCAGAATAATGTGCAATCCTTTGCAATAGTACTCTGATCATTGTGGATAATTCTACGCGATCCTTTTTTTGAACGGCCTCCATTATGATTTCATGTACCGGACCAAGAGGATCATCACGATCGTATTTGTGTCCCCAAAGATTTAGTTTGTACTTAAAGTAATTTGGTGTTTTATGATCATTTTCAATCAAAGCGAGATTATAAGCCATAATTCTCTTGATTGTGATTCTTTTCCCGAGTTTTATTGCAAGAAAATAGGGATTAAGATTCTCTAATTGAGAGAGGACAAGTGGTGCTAAAAGGAGTATCGCCATTAAGCTCAAAAGAATATTCAAATCTAAAATCCAGTAATTCGATGAGCCGAGGATACTAGCAATAGTAGCAAGGGATATAATTCCAAGAATAATTGCTATAAAAAAGATTGATAGAGTCGTAAAGGTTGTTCGGTCTTTGTAGATATCCATGAGTGCTCTCAAGTATTGAGTTCTAGCAATGACTTGAGCTGCGATAAAGAGAACGGCGATAGTTACGGCTAATATTGCGGATAAGCTTTGTACTAGCGTTGTTAATAAATAAAGTGCTGTAGTAAAAGTGTCATTCTGAGAGACGTTGGGAGCAAATATTCGTAAATGACCTTTGTAACTAAGCCATAATAATAATAGGAAAGCAGTCCAGGTGATTACAAGTAGAGCTCGTCGAATAAAGTACATGGCAACATCCTCCACACGGATCTAATTATCCGAAAGGGAAAGAATTTTTGAGATCGTTGCTATTCCGTTTTCAACATCTATGGATAGAGGCTGAGGAGTAATATCGCCTTTTTCTGAATATATCTTGATGCGATGTAATTCTGCTAGAACTCTCTCAGCGAATTCGCGTCGGGGTCTATCGCAAAATTTTAGTATTGGCCCTTGCGGCGGACAAGCTAAAACCTTGATCTTATTATAATGATGTTGAAAGGTTGCCAGGCATCTCCGCATCAGAAAGGGCTTTGCGACAAGGACAGCGCTCTCGATCGTAATATTTGAACTGAGTAAAAGATTCATTCCCAACATAACATTCTGCAAAGTGTTGGTCGCTTTGTCTTCAATGAGAACTGATGAGGATGGAACATGATGCTTAATCATTTCATCACGAAAAATTTGAGCCTCTGGTTTGTTAAAGACATTCTTGGAGAGTGGGCCAATATTTCCGGTAATTAGTATCTGAGTGGCTATCTTCGCATGATATAACTCAGCGGCTCTTATGGGAACAGCAAGATCGAGACCACCGAACACGAAGATTATATCGCTCCGTTTTGGTTGATCATTGACCACCAAGAAACGCCATACTGGGCTCAACAGTTCTTCGTATTCATCATCGCTGAGCGATTCAATAGATTTCATAATTTCTACTCTTTTATTTGAAAAGAAATAACAATTATATTAAATATGCAATTATGCCAAATCTTCCTGTGACCGTTCCTTCTTTTTCGAATGAGTAGAACAAATTTGTATTTTCAGCTGTACAAATGTTGGCGGTTTCGATATTTGTTATTCCGAGATTAACAAGTTGATGTATTAACAAATCCTGTATGTTGAGCGTGTAGCCATTGCCTGAAGAGGTAAGCAATTCCCGCACATTATGACCGCTATTTTCATTGATATTTAAATCATTTGAGCAAATAACAGGACCGATGCCTACAAAGATGTCTTCTGGATTTGAACCGTATTCAACTTGCATTGAACGTACAACATTATGACATATATTCAATATAGTCCCACGCCAACCTGCATGTGCCAAACCTAATGCCTCATGGACAGGATCGAAAAAGAGAATTAGAGCACAATCAGCCGAAAAAGTGAAAAGGGTAATCCCGCGTATATTAGTAATTATGGCATCTACGTTTTTTTTTACTTGGGACCAATCATCAAATCCTCCTAAGTCCGATGGCGATCTGAGAACATATACATTTGCCGAATGAGGTTGTTCAAGACCCACAAATTTGTTGATAGAAGCATCAATTACTGAACATACTTTTACGCGATTATTAACGACCTTTGCAACGTCATCGCCAATATTTAAGGCTAGGTTCAATGACTCATATGGAGGCAAGCTTCCGCCACCCCTTCGTGTTGAAATAGCGTGTCTTAACGGCCAAATATCCTTTAAGCTTTCAAATTTATAAAAGGGTAATTTGCCATTCTCGAGTAATTTCATCTTTTTAAGTCCACACTACTAATATAATCTATAATTGTTCTATCATCAGATAGTATTTGATGATAAATATATACGGTAGCAATATAGTAAAATGCATGATCAGAGTATGATTCCTATGTTGATAAATAAAATTATCTACATCAAACATAAAAAATCATAGCTACTGTAGTCACATGTTGCATCAATCCCTTAGCGACCTAAAATTCCAAAGACGCAAACAGCAAATACTATAAGATACGAAATCGCCAATGCGATAACACACATCCCCACCAAAGGCCCCATATCCACTATCTCCGAAGGAGGTGGATTACGCAATTGGTTTACTATGCCAAAGCTGGCTAAGGCCGTTAATACAAAAAAGATAAAGTAGCCAGCGATGAAGAAAGCTATGGCAATTGTGGTAGCCGATAATTTATCCGGGGTCACGTTGATAAGAAGAGATTTTACTTGTTCCGCGAATTGGAAGACTTCAGTTATCTTCAAAACGCTTATGCCTAGAAGGATACTTAGAACGACTAAATAGAGTTCATTCTTTTGTTCCATTGGATCAGACCTTATTAGATGGGGGTTTTGGAAATGCAATAATAACACCTTTGTATACTGCCCAGCCGCCAATAGCACCAATGAACGCTTGGACTACATTAAATGGTAATTCAGTAACTGCAGCTGCAAATCCCATGTTTGGTAAGAAAAGCTCTGCTATAAAGTAGACACATACCATCGCAATTCCTGCTAGACCTAGCCAGTAAGGATTCTTCTTTCAGAGGGTACCAGAGATATATGCTTCCAATCCTTTTGCAAAGAAGGTTATTGGGATGAAAATAAAAAAACCACCTATTAGATCTGCTGTTGCACTGCCTATTGCACCTGCTAACAGTCCCCATCTACTACCAATCAATAGTCCGCAGAAAACGACAGCCATATCTCCAAGATTAAGGTATCCCTCAGTCGCCGGGATAGGAATTCTGACTACCATCGTCAAAGCTGTTGTTATGCCAGCCAAGACAATTATTAAAGCAAAATTGATTTTCATTATGTTCTCCTTTTGGATTGGTTGAATATCTCTTTGAACATGATCCATCCCCATGGTAGGAACCAAAGTATTGCGTTACGAAAGTTAATACCAACCAAAGCCGATGCGTTCCTTAAACGTACAACAAGGCCATGAAGGAACAATTGTGGTATTGAAGACCATCGTATCCGTCTCCATTCGATTGGTTCAGGCCAACGGTGTTGGATCGTCATTGTAGTGATTGTAGTCTCAAATTCGAGTTGACCATACTGCACTATCCGTAGAAGCAAAACGGCGTACGGACCAATAACCTTCCAGTTTATTAGTTGAAGCGGTGAAGTTGTATTAATAAAAATGATACCCACACATACTGTATCAAGAAATCGAGCTGGTAAAGCGATTACATACATCCATCGGTCAATGATTGCATTGATTGTTTTATGTGGGGTAAGAGGTAAACCAGAATAAATCCATGGAATACCCACAATTAGCCCAAGGATAGTTCCAATTGACCATGCAAATAGTACGAATGTTAAGAATCTCTTTTTGACTATAATTTTCGTGGATAAAACGACAATAGGAATAGCAATCAGTACAGAAACTGGCTCCATTACGAAGAAAATGAGTACCGATAAGACAAAAAGAATCAGAAGTTTGGGTAACGCAGGTGTTGTCTCTAATATTCGTCTTATGCTCAAAGGATTGTTCATACTAGTTATTCAATCAATTGGTATATCAAAAGATTCTTCGACGTCCTTATCAGAGAAAAATGCTTGTTTGGATTGATAAATCCGTGCATTTCCACTTTTTAACCAAACGACCTCTGGATCAAGAAACTTGAATAAATTTAAATCATGAGTTATGATCAACAGAGCGAAGTTCTCCAGCAATGCTGATAAATCTTTTAAGAGTTGAAGAAGTATATTTGTTCCATTGGCATCTAGTCCCCAGGTGGGTTCGTCGAGAATAATCAAACGAGTTTCAGCAGAAAGAGATGAAATAATACAGAGCAGTTTCATTTGCATGGTCGATAATAATGACATTGGATATTCATTTCCGAGCATAAGATACTTTTCGAGTAATCGCAGCGCAAATTCATTCGTAACATTTGATAAATGCTTTTTACATTCTCCTATGTTGCCAAAAAGAATTTGGTGTTTTGGAAATTGACTAAGATAACATAGCGTATTACATAACTTTGATCTATTAAATTCTTCTAATGGATTGCCAAGCAATCGAATGGTTCCGCTGTTAGGATTGAGAATCTTGAATGCCAATTGTGCTAATGTTGATTTACCAGCTCCATTATGACCGACTATAAAGCAGGTTTGGTCGTGTAGAACGGAGAAAGAGATATTTGATAGCAGGACTGATTCATTCTTATCGGGTTGATAAGTGCATCGCATAAAGGTCACTTTATCGAATTCAAGGACAGCCTTCCGTGCAAATTTAAGATTTGAAAATGAAGGTTGCTTAAGTTGTAGGAAGGCAATATGATTTTCTGGGCTTAAAGAAGATTTTTCATCAAATATGGAAAATACTTGATCAGCAAATGAGAATATGTTAGTTTGCTCGTGTTCAAAAAGAACCACACATGCACTTTGGTTTCTGGCCGTTAATATTGCCGAACATAGAAAATGTCGACCAGCTTTGTCAAGCCAAGGAACCACACCATGTAGAATAATTGCTTTTGCTGGGCGAGAAAAGGCAATGGCTAATGACAACTTCATTTTTTCTCCACCCGACAGAGAATGTATTTCTCTATTTAGGTAAGAGTAATTCAGCCCAAAAACATCTAATACACTAATCGGATCTTTGAATCCTACTTGAAAACTAAGTTCTTCTTTTACTGTTGAAAATAATAAATGATGCTCTGGATCAGGTCCGACGTATGAATTACTCTCAAATAGGCTTCCTTCTTCGATATCTAATTCACCTGAATATTCGTTAATGAGAGCTTGGAGAACTTCCCAGCTTAGTTTATCCTTAAGGGGGATGAGCCCTGCAAGTATGCCAGGTAAAAGAGCGTATTCATGTGATTCAGGACCTTTGATCAGATAAAAATGTTTAGCTTGCAGAGGAAGGTCGACGGAATCGATCACTTTCCGATTATTAAGTCTATATGTGAGTTTCATTCCTGATTATTTATTGAGTCTTTTATTTACAAAAACTTTGTACAACTGGCTAAGTTATCGGATTTAATATGATGATGTTTAGCGTATCCGAAATCATTGCCAAAAATCAATAGACTTCATAAATGCCTGTTCTAAAGGAAAGATAAGTGTGCAAATGATTATTCTGGTTCTGAACGGCAAGATAATTTATAGTATTACTTACTGATTGTCAATTTCGAATTTTAAGTGCTAATAAAAGATTCTTTCTGATTATTCTTTTCATCTACACATTATTCCATTCTACTAACTTCAGATCTTACTTCCATTCTAACAATACGTTACCCTTATCTTTATTTACCATATCAATATCGGTAACAGTTGCATTCCCTATCTTGTGTCTCAATGCGAATATTTTATAATACCATCCAATGAGTTTGATTCATGGTGGTTTCAATGTTATTAATTTTTCATTCTCTTAAGATACATATATGGCTGTAAATCTGCGAAAACGGAAATTATCAAAAAAGAAAACTCAACTTTTTCTTGACATCACCCACAACGGGAAAAGGATACGCGAGTCTTTAGGGATCATTTTAATAGAAGGTCATCCCGAGAATAAAAAGAAACTGCGACTTGGAGAGGCAATTAGATCAAAGCGTGAGTTAGAAATATATGCGAATAAATATCAGATCGAACCTGAAGATCGCCAGGGAACAAATATATTTCTATTTACAAATGAAGTATGCGGGACGAAATCTGAAATACACGCGAATTCATTCTTCAATGCAATGCGCTATCTTGAACGCTTTGCTGGTTCCAAGTTAACATTCGATCAGCTTACACCTCTCGTTTGTGAAGGATTCAAACAGCATCTAATAAAAAACTTACATCCCAACACAGCCAATTCGTACTTTGCCCGATTCACATCAATAATTCGTTCGGCTATAAAAGAAGGGATCATTACGAAGAACCCAGCCCTCGGTATAACAATTAGGAAACAGGAGTCCTTACCAAAGTATCTGACGCTTGAAGAGATACAAAAACTTGTTGAGACATCTTGCGGAAGTGAAATAGTAAAAGATGCGTTTTTATTTTCTTGTCTTACAGGATTAAGGTATGAAGATGTCGTTTCCTTGAAGTGGGAGAATGTTCGTGGATTCGCTTTAGAATTCACTCAAAAGAAGACTAAATCATCAGAAAGACTTCCATTGGCTCCTGAAGCAATTGAAATTATCGAACGCCAACGGTACGCTGTAAAGAATCCAAAGGTTACAATTGAACATACACTAGATACGATTTTTATCCTACCTGCTAGACAAACGATTGACAAAGTATTACGAAGTTGGGCGAAACGAGCGGGACTAATAAAACCACTCTCATTCCATAAAGCCCGGCATACCTTTGCTACCCTAGCATTATCGAGCGGAGTGGATCTGTATACGGTGAGCAAGTTATTAGGTAATAAATCTGTAGTGACCACATCGGTCTATGCAAAAGTCGTGGATGAAACTAAGAAGGAAGCAATAGCTAAACTTCCACGTATCGAAAAAACGCAATTACATAAACAATAAAGAGAATTCTATGGAGAACGAATCAACAACAAATACACAAACACTTGATAAAGCAGAAGTATCGGCTCAAATTCAATCGGCGTATTTCACTCCACCGCAAGCAGCTGTATACATTTCCCAATCAGTGTCAACAATTTACAAGCTCTCGAGCAAACGTCTAGTGCCGCATTACAAGCCGGGTGGCAAGATGATCTATTTCAAACGTTCTGATCTCGATAAATATATAACGCGGAGACGTGTTGCAAGTATCGAAGAACTTAATCAAGAAGCGAGTCTCCTCATACGGCCACGTCGGTTGAGACGATAGAAGATTTATGCAGAATGTGTAGCAGAAAATCGATTGCTACACAACGATATATTATTGCTTCGCAATTACTTATAAACACTTTGTGTATGTGAGGATCAAATGGAATCTCAAATTTGTGCAGGAAATTACCAAACTCAGAAACCAAGTTACTCAGTATATAATTTAAGTTATACAGACCTTGCTGAAATACAAAAGCGTGAAGAAATTGTTCGTCCTTCGAAAATAAAGCCAAATCCAAACTCACCTGAACTGGTAAAGGAACTAGTGAATGCAATTAGACATGTTTTCGAACATGGTTTGGGAACTCAACATAGGACATTAAATCTTCTTCTTACTATCACAATCATATTATCACATTGTCAACAAGCACTATACAACGCACCTCTTGTTTGGTTACGTCATGATAAAGATTTCCCTTACATATGGCTTTTACACTTCTTGCGATCAGCATGTAAGCTTGGAATGATTGCACTAAATTATGAAAATCTTGATCAACTTCATAAGGCAAATAACATTCATCTTAATGAAGTAACACAGTTATTTACTGATCCAATGAAATATGATAAACGAATTCAAAAGTACTTAGAAACTTGTTCGGTAGAGACTGTAATAAAGGGATTCAAGTATCAATATGAATTTCCCGCTATACCACTTCGTATAGTGTTCGCTGAGTATCCACCACATTATAATATTTCAAGACATGCACTTATTCTTGATTTGCCACATATTGAAGAATATCCATACCTATATGGCGAAGAGATTAATAGAATTTTTAAAGAGTGGCGAGAGTTTTTACCCACTTTTAATTGTCTAATAAAGTGTGCCTTTTTAGAACTTTGGGGAAAATCGTATGTTTATAGTTCAAACTTTAGCATATATGTTTTGACAATGATATTGTTGAAATTCGGTGCCATTGAAGAACCTGATGCCAAATCTATTTGTGAAATCCTCGAAAATGCCGAAATGCGCTCCAAAAGAAATTTCGTTTATAATACAGATGAAAACATATTAAGACTTGTCGAAATTTATTTATCAGAGCAATATAAAATAGATCCACAAAAATCCGACTTGATCAATGGATTTGTCGTTCTCGAAAAACTCGCAAGTTTTATTACGACGTATTTAGAGGGTAAAGTATCAATATCTTCTCGTACCGTAAGTGAAATTCTTAACCAGAATGATGTAATAATAGATAGGACACGATTTGATCTAGAAATACCAGAAGACAAAAAGATAAACGGTTCGGCACCTAAAAGAATCCAGAGAACTGCAATCAAGATTAACGAAGAGGCATTACATAATATCATTCTAAAATTCTCTTGATGGACAAGACTACATTTTATATCCCATTTTCGTTGATTGGCATATATATTTATCTATGACCGGTAATGTCCTCACTAAACGAATATCTCGTCCAACTAGGATTATTACCTCATCACCTTGATTGGCTGGTGTCAGAATTCGCTAGTTCTAATTGCGCGTTTTATATACGACGTGGGGATAACGATACCTTCACACCTGCAATAGATTGTAATACAGGTTCTCTCCTAAAACTCACCTCACATCATGTAATGGAACATCTGATTGGTCGTATTCGGATAGCCGTTCGCCCGGCACCAATTATGAAATATTTTTCTATCAACCTTTTAAGTTCAAAAGAAGAACTTTCGATGTTTCTAAAATCGACTTCACAAGACTTCGGTAAACCGTTAATAATTATTACCAAGAAAAGTCGAATATTCTCATGCTATTATTTTCTTCCTAGAAGTGAAGATAAAAAAAGTATTTCCGATGTATTAGAATATTGTCTGCAGAAGTTGTTTGATCCAGATATCCAACAGATATATAAAACTTTTCCAGGGCAGGCATATCGCTTGGAACTACCATTTGGACCAGGATCTTGTATACTTGATTCAACGACTTTAGAACCAATGAGAATGAAAAGACGAGAAATGATTGAATTATTCATGAGAAGTCAAAGAGAAACAACTCTAACCCTATGTACACTGTTATGCAACGTTGAAGGAATTTTACAATGAGCAAGTTACTTCAAGATTCGTTACTAGTGGTCGATGATATTTTATTTATTATAGAAATGACACTCAAATTGAAGAAGGATGAAAAATTCGGCCGCCAGGGATTTTATACACAGAAATTTTTATTTGAACTACTTAATTTCTATAAACGTCACAATAAAGATGTTTTATGTTTACCATTCAACACACTTGTAAGATTTGAAGGTGCATCGTCAAGAAATATCTCAGGGATTCTGAGTTTTTGTCTGAAAAGAGGAATTCTAACAATTGCCCAACCTGCAAACCCTGAGAATCATATAAGCACAATTTACAAGTTGAACTATCAATTTAAGAGAGGTCAACCTGTGGAATCCCTATGCGATGGATTGTCTCTAATTTTTAATAGTGAGCAATTACAGAAACAATACACAGACTTCATTTATAGAAATTACATCGCAAAACACAACGAGTTGGCAACATTATGAACCACCACAATGTCCTAGGGGAACGTGTATCAGGTAGGTTTAAACAAAAAGGTATAGTTATATTTTATTTATAAGATCTATGTTTAATGAGAGAGTTTGTGTTATTCTACTATGGAAATATGAAGCATTTCCTTTTTTATCCTTTTTTCTTTTACCGCCATAATTTATGAAAACCTTCCTATTGTTTACAGACATCGCTATCAGATATATCTTGTTTATCCGCTAATCAATGATTAACTATGACCCTAAGTTCCTCCTGAATTATATCGGTCGTATATAATTTATCAAATTCAAACTCATCCACGGAATTGCTTCGACTCGCCCATTCTTCTTTTGCGCAATCCTGTTTTAGTTTTACTTTTTCTCTATTGGCAAGCTGAAAAATTTGTACGCAGCGTATTCTGGACTTTTTTCCCCGTTAAAAGTATATGGGAGATCTATTATAAAGAAAGTAAATATACTTCTCGGATCGATATCTCGGTTTATTGCCTTGATCTCACTCAGTATTTCGCCTTTATATCCAATTTGAATATACTTTGAAAACAAAATCCCGTACTCATCAAAGTTAGCTGAACAAATGATAAACTCCCCATTCTTTTTAGTCATGGAAACAGAATAATCGAATTTACCGATTATTCTACCAGGCTCTGTGCTACTTGCATCAACTAATAGTGTGTATTGGTAGAGAATCCCAAGAAGAATTGTGGATTGAGTAAAATCAAGATAGTAGTTATTACTATACTTGTAAGGAAAAACCCTTATGAAGTGTTTACTTGTATCATATTGAGCATTCATAAAAACAAGGCCGCTCCCCTTGTGATAATTGACCAATATCAAAATTGGTAATATTGAAGTGTCTATTTTATTAGCTACGAATCTCTTGGCAATAAGAAAGGTGTTATCTTGAAATAATTTTGCATTTTCCTTAGATAGCCCTGAGACATTTACAGTTATTCTTTTTAAGATTGTGTTAAATTGTGGCACCTCTTCTTCTTTTAGTTCGGGACCAATAATATATGGCCTCATACCTTGACAATTGCAATACGATAGGACTGTAAGAAATAGACCACACAGCCATAATGTAATTTTGATTTTGTTCATTAGCCTTCCCCATAATTAGATTAGCAATATTTCTTTCATGACCAAATCCCTTTGCTTAATTCAGTTCCGCAGTATCGTGCCCAAAAGAGCATGGACCATTCTCGTTGTTCCCAAGACAAATTCAGTTTTTGTAGAGAGGATAGAAAGTCTTTATACGTAATTATTCGGAAGTTGTCACTGCCATCCTTTATTGTTTGTTGAAAGTGTTTCGACGCAGAAAGAATAGCAGTATCATCCTGATGGCAGAAGATTCCTGTATAGACTTCATCTGCAAGTTTATTGTCCACACACCATTGGCCAATAAGCTCATTTCTGAATAATTCGTTGAATTCAATTGTTCGATATGAATCATATTCACATAAAAAGTGTTCTTTATTCTTTGAAAATATATCTAAGTATTCTTTCCGGTCTTTCGCTACAGGTGAAAAGTCGTCGGTATATTTCACTTCAAAACCAAAAAGATTTCGCTTTCCATCAATCGTCTCATATTTAAATACTACGTCAAATGCCGAATGATCAATCTCATATTCTTTAGGTCGATATTCGAAAAGCACTTTTTTTACATCCTTCGCATCCGGGAATATTAATTTTAAAAACTCGGTAGCAAAGTGCAGATCACAAGCCAATTCTCCAAAAGCATTAAAGCAAAGTGGTTGACTGGAGAGTAAGTTGTTAACAGCCCGCTTTTCTTCGATCATCTGAGACTTATCCAGATTGTTTTGGATAGTCTCAGTATATGCCTTATATGATTTTGGAGTAAGGAAATTCTTCTGTGTCGTTTCACCATTTGTAATTGTATTGCATACAGTTTCACTAGGCTTTGATGGATGCTGTCCTGGGTTCTCCATAAGAACAAATGTACGCCACCAACCTTGATGAAGACGCATTTGTTTTGTGAATGGCTTTTTATCCTGAGGGATATTGCCGATTAGTTCTTTTAAAGTCTGTTTTAGATTGGATACAGATGTTTTTGTCATCGGATACTCCTTTAATTATTATTTTGGTAGAAAATAAAAAGGGCGCATTCCAAATACATCCCTACCTCTGGCACTGGAGTGCCAATCAAGGAAATGTAAAGGATGCGCCCAATCATGGGCGCAGTCCTCACAACGTATCCTTGATTATGAAATTCTCCAGTTTTCAGGTAGGAACGTAGATGAGACTACGCTATTTTATATTCTAACTTAGATTTTTATTCTATATATCGATTCCTTTAATTATGACATATAAATATAACATCAAACTCCTCAATCGCCAAATAGCGTTTGTAACGTATTGATTTATAATGACTTGTTCAAACAGGTTTGACTTTTCTATTCTTGATTCATAATTCCAATTGCAAAGAAAAAATAACAGATCAACTTTTTAATCATTCACAGACTCTTCATAATCATCAAGGACCGTGTTTGACAAATGTTTCAGATGTTTTTCACTTGATAACTCATGAATATTATCATAGGATAGGTAAGTGCAGATGTCTGCTAATGGTCCTCTTTCCAAAAACGAGAACACTGGTCGTCTTATT
>Ga0233423_10000780_pt1 | contig 16240 bp, 12 predicted proteins | sample Watercolumn_Mata_FD_180713 | JGI IMG/M metagenome (GOLD analysis project Ga0233423, IMG submission 180713) | Freshwater microbial communities from Lake Matano, South Sulawesi, Indonesia - Watercolumn_Matano_2014_112_MG | ecosystem: Environmental > Aquatic > Freshwater > Lake | place: Indonesia...
ACCTGATCGAAGGGAAAAAGAAACTGTATCCGGAGGGGGTCGGCACCGGCCTCATCGGCGGAGTTGTTGAAATCGTCGAGATCCTGCTTGGATTCCTGGCCAACACCGTATCCTTCATCCGTGTCGCCGCCTTCGGCCTCGCCCATGCAGGCCTCTTTATGGCGATTTTCACGCTTTCGGACATGGCCAAGAACAGGGTCAGTTCCTGGATCATCCTGATCATCGGCAACATCATCATCATCGCCCTGGAAGGGCTCGTGGTCTCCATCCAGGCCGTCCGTCTCGAGTTCTATGAGTTTTTCAGCCGCTTTTTCGAACAGGGGACCGCCCGGTACAGGCCCGTCGCATCGGATCTGGAAGACGAGGGACAGGCCTTGTGAGAAACGACATTGAAACGATTGCTTCACTGCATATCGACAAGGAGGAAACAGTTCATGACCAAGGCTCAAACGGATTTTAAAAGAAAACTTGTCACCTGCGGCATTCTGCTCGGTTTTCTGATCTTCATGGTGTTCGGCCTGAGCATCATGAAGGCTGCGGCTCAGACCGCCGGTCCCGAACAGGCGGCAGCCGCGCAGGGAGCGGCGGCCGGGAAACACACGGACCCGAATGTCGTCAAATTCGCTTTTCTGGCTGCGGCCGTTGCAGTCGGACTGGGTTCTGTCGGAGCCGGCCTGGCCGTGGGATATGTGGGCGCAGCCGCCATGGGCGTGATCGGGGAAAAGCCGGAGCTGCAGGGCCGCGCGCTGATTTTCGTCGGCCTGGCGGAGGGAATCGCCATATACGGGCTGATCATCGCCATCATGGTTCTCGGCAAGGTATAGGGGCTGACCCGTGAGATTTCATGTCATCGGCGACGAGGACACCGTCCTGGGATTCAAGCTCGTGGGCGTGGAGGGCGAGGTCGCGGAGACCGCCGAGGAGATCCAGTTTGCCTTGAAAAAGGCGTTTCAGGCGGATGATGTCGGCATCATCATCATCAACGAAAGACTGGCGGAGATCGTGCGAGCGGATGTCGAGAAATACCTCTATAAAACGACCTTCCCGCTGATCATCGAAATTCCGGACGCGAAGGGGCCCATGGAAGGCCGCGGAACCGTCCGGGACTTGATCCGCGCGGCAGTGGGCGTCCATCTCTAAGGGGTGTTTATGGAAGCTTCTCAATCGGATATCCTGTGCCGGGAGATTTCGAATGAATCCCGGACGGAGGCCCAGGAGATTCTCGAGCAGGCCGTGCGGGATGCGGCGAAAAGGGAGAAAGAGGCTCAGGCCGAGGCCGGCCGCATTGAGGCCGAGATCATGAGCCGCGCGTCCTCCCAGGCGGATGCGCTGAAGAGGCGCATCCTTTCCGGCCTTCACCTGGAAATCAAGAATCAGAAAATACGGGCGCGGGAAGCTTTCCTCCTGAAGCTGTTCGACCTGGTGCGGCAGAGGTTGGATGCGTTCCGCTCCTCAGGGGAGTATCCGGAATTCATCCGAAAATCCGTTCTGGAAGGGGTTCTCGCCCTGGGAATGGATGCCGTCGAAGTCGTGTCGGGCGAGAAGGAGAAGGCCTTGCTCGGACCGGAATTGCTCCGGAAGATCGAGGCGGAAGTCAAGAAGGTTTCAGGCCGCACGGTCAGCCTTTCGCTTTCGCGCGAGGGTTTAAACGATGGCGGAGTCATTCTGATGTCCCCGGACGGCCGCGTCCGGTTCGACAACAGCCTGTCTGCACGCATGAAGCGGGTTCAGGACCCCATGCGGCTGCTGGCGGTCAAGACGCTAGTGGACAGGGAAAGTTGATTTCCTGCCGGAACGAGGGATGCAGGCCGGAAGGCGCAGGCGTGAAATCAGTCTATTGAAGGAGTGATCTTTGTATAAGGTCATTGGTATTGTGGATCGCGTGCTGGGCCCTGTCGTGCACGCGCGGGATGTGAAAAATGCGCAGATGCTGGAACTGGTCGAAGTGGGCGAAGAACGGCTGATCGGCGAGACCGTCAAACTGCAGGGCGACCGCATCTCCATACAGGTCTACGAGGACACGACCGGCCTGGCTCCGGGCGCATCCGTATACGGTTCCGGCATGCCGCTGTCCGTGGAATTGGGACCGGGCCTCATCGGTTCCATTTATGACGGAGTGCAGAGGCCTCTTGAAACCATCAAGCACCGTTCCGGCCAGTTCATTCCAAGGGGCATCAAACTTCCTTCCCTGGACCGGGAACGGCGCTGGCCGTTCACGCCCGTGGTACGGGCGAAGGATTCCGTTGCGCCGGGTCAGGTTCTGGGAACCGTGCCCGAAACGCAGAGAATCCTGCATAAGATTCTGGTTCCGCCCGGGCTGTCCGGTACCCTCGTCGACATCAAGCCTGAGGGCGAGTATACGGTTGACACGGAAATCGCCGTTGTGCGCACGGCACAGGGGGACCGGCCCGTCCAGATGTTCCATCAATGGCCGGTGCGCAGGGGGAGGCCGATCAAGACGCGACTGCCTTCGGATACCCCCCTGATTACGGGGCAGCGCGTGATCGACACCCTGTTCCCAGTGGCCAAGGGAGGGACGGTTGCCGTTCCAGGGGGGTTCGGTACGGGAAAAACCATGGTCGAGCATCAGGTGGCGAAATGGTCGGACGCCGACGTGGTGGTTTACATCGGCTGCGGCGAGAGGGGAAACGAGATGACGGACGTGCTCCAGGAATTCCCCCATCTCATCGATCCGAGGTCTGGCCGGCCGTTGATGGAGCGCACCGTTCTCATCGCCAACACCTCCAACATGCCGGTCGCCGCGCGGGAGGCTTCCATCTACACCGGCATCACACTGGCCGAATATTTCAGGGACCAGGGATTCCATGTGGCCATCATGGCGGACTCCACGTCCCGCTGGGCGGAGGCCCTTCGCGAACTTTCGGGGCGCATGGAGGAAATGCCTGCGGAGGAGGGGTTCCCCGCCTATCTTCCGACGCGGCTGGCGGAATTTTATGAGCGCGCAGGCATGGTGGAAACGCTGGGTGGCGAAAAGGGCTCCATCACCATTATCGGCGCGGTCTCGCCGCCCGGCGGCGATTTCTCGGAACCGGTCACCCAGCACACCAAGCGGTTCATCCGCGCGTTCTGGGCCCTGGACAGGGACCTGGCGAATGCCAGGCATTACCCGGCCATTTCCTGGCTGGATTCCTATTCAGAATACATCGACGACGTGACGCCGTGGTGGACCCGGGAAGGCGATCCGGAATGGCCCCGCTACCGCCACGAAATCCTGGACCTGCTCCAGAAGGAATCGCGGCTGCAGCAGGTGGTCAAGCTGGTGGGTGCGGATGTTCTGCCGGATACTCAGCGCCTCGTGCTCGAGGTCTGCTCCCTTTTCAAGAACACCTTTCTCCAGCAGTCCGCGTTCGACAAGGTTGACATGTACTCCACCGTTCCCAAACAGGTGAAGATGCTCAAGATCATCGTGCTGTTCTACCGCTGGGGGCTTGACGCCATACACAAGGGCGCCACGCTGCTGAGGCTGAAGAAGATGAAGGTTGTGAACGACATCATCCGCATGAAATTCAGCGTGGCCAACGAGGAAACCGAGAAACTGGATGCGCTGACGGGCCGGCTGGAGCGCGAGATGAGACGTTTAGGGGAAATCTATGACATCAGTGAAAAGTGAGGCCCTGCTCAGTTCCCGGGAATATCGGGGCGTCCAGCAGATCGTCGGGCCGCTGATCATCGTCAACAACATCCACAACGTCGGTTACAACGAGCTGGTGGAAGTCAAGACGTCAGGCGGCGAGGAGAGGCTGGGCCTGATTCTGGAATCGGGCGACGGCATGGCCGTCGTGCAGGTCTTCGAGGGGACGACAGGGTTGTCCCTGCCGGAGACGTCGGTCCGGTTCCGCGGGGAAGCGTTGAAGCTGCCGGTGGGGAGGGAGATGCTGGGAAGGGTGTTCGACGGCGTGGGAAGGCCGGTGGACGGGGGACCGAGGCCGATCGCGGACGAGCGCTGGGATGTCAACGGCATACCGGTCAATCCGACGGCCCGGACCTATCCGAAAAAATTCATCCAGACCGGCATCTCGGCCATCGACGGGATGAACACCCTGGTCCGCGGGCAGAAGCTGCCGGTTTTCTCAGGAGCGGGGCTGCCGCACAACAAGGTGACGGCCCAGATCGTCCGCCAGGCGAAGATTGTGGGCGAGGACGTTTCGTTCGCCATTGTTTTTGCGGCCATGGGCGTGAAGCACGACGTGGCCCGTTATTTCATCGACAATTTCCAGCAGACCGGCGTGCTGGAGAACGTAGTCCTTTTCCTCTCCCTCGCGGATGCGCCTTCCGTGGAACGGTTGATGACGCCGCGCACGGCACTGACCATCGCCGAGTACCTGGCCTTCCGGGAAAACATGCATGTGCTCGTCATCATGACGGACATGACCAATTACTGCGAGGCGCTGCGCGAAATTTCGACGGTCAGGGGTGAAATCCCTTCGCGCAAGAGCTATCCGGGCTACCTGTACTCCGATCTGGCATCCTTGTATGAACGAGCGGGAATGGTCGAGCAGTCGACCGGATCCATCACCCAGGTGCCCATCCTGACCATGCCGAATGACGACATCTCCCACCCGGTCCCGGACCTGACCGGGTACATCACCGAGGGTCAGATCGTGCTCGAGCGGGAGTTGTCGCAGCGCGGCATCTATCCGCCCATCGCGGGGCTTCCCTCGCTTTCCAGGCTCATGAAGGACGGGATCGGGGCGGGGATGACGCGGGAAGACCATGCCCATATCGCGAGCCAGCTGTTCGCTGCCTATGCCAGGGTCAAGGATGTCCGGGCCCTGGCATCGGTCATCGGAGAGGAGGAATTGACGCCCCTGGACAACCTGTACATCAAGTTCGGGGAGGCTTTTGAACAAGAGTTTCTCTCGCAGAAGGAGGACGAGGACCGTTCCATCGAGCAGACCCTTGACCTCGGATGGAAGGTCATCTCCCTCCTCCCCAAGGAGGAGCTGCAGCGCATCACGGAAGAGGAACTCATCAAATATTACGGGAAATAGGAACGATCCTGCGTCGCCGTCGTATCACCCTGTGCACCGCGGATCTGCGGATTTTTCCCGGCTTCTGATCCGGTCGTCACACCCGATTGCCTGAAGGAAGCCCCGATCGGGACAAGAACCCTCCCCTGACGAGGTTGAACCGCGAATCATCCGCATGGCGAATTTGAAAGCGAGCGTGTTCCCTGCGGGGGAACGGGCGAATATGAGAAATCTTTCTGCACAGATCGAAGATTCCCCGGCAGCGAGCTGCCGGGCTCCTTCAATCGTCATGAAAGCCTGGGGATTGAAACTCCGCAGCTGCAGGCCTGCCGGATAGAAGTGAAAAAGGGGAACGCAACCCCTCCCGGATTCGGAAGACAGATGACTGCTGAAGCTTTTTTTAAAAATTTCCCCAAACTGCTGCTTGCCTCCGGATTGTTGTTCTGGACGGCGCAGGCATCACATGCAGCCAAGAACAAGCCGGCAGGATACAGCCTTGCACCTGCAGGGGTCCGGCAGGAAAATCCTTTCCCAGCGGACATACCGGTGGTCCCGGGTGTGATCGTCGCCAGGATGAGGGGCGGTGTTCCGACTCACAGCCGGGGGGGCATCAGCGGAACAGCTTCCTTAAAAAAGATATCCGCGATTGAAGCAAGGCCTTTCTTCAACCGGCGGTCCGTGAATCCCGGTCCTCTCGACGAAATCCTGAAAATCAGGCTTGCGCCCGGGACCGATGTATTCGCTGCTGCTGCGGAAATGGCGGCGAGCCCGGATGTGCTCTGGGCTGAGCCCCTTTACATGCACCGGATCTTTCATACCCCGGACGATCCGCGGGTGAATTCCCAATGGTATCTGGACCAGGTGCGGGCTTTCGCGGCTTGGGATGAGTTTTTGAAAAAATTCCCGCAGGGCCGGAACCCGGATGTCCTCATCGCCGTTGTGGACAATGGTGTATACCTTTCTCATCCGGATCTGGCTGCAGTCATGTGGTCCAATGCGGGCGAGAGGCCGGCTGACGGCCTGGATAATGACGGGAACGGATACGTGGACGACGTGAACGGATGGGATTTCGCCGATGACGACAATAACGTGAATCCGGATCCGGTGAGTTCGAACCAAGACAAGTGGCACGGATCCGGCGTGTCGGGCATTGCAGGTGCCTCGACCGGAAACGGCCTCGGCGTGGCCGGCCTGGCCATGAATGCCCGAATCATGGCTGTGAAAGTGGCAACAGATGAGGAACCGGGGGTTGTCCCTGCAGGACTTGAAGGGATCGTGTACGCGGTCGATAACGGAGCGGACATCATCAACTGCAGCTGGGGAAACGGCTACAACTCGACCCTGGGAAGGGAAGTGATCGCGCATGCGTGCAGCCTGGGATGCTTGGTCGTGGCTGCTGCAGGCAATGAAGCTGTCGAGACGGATCTCTATCCGGCTGCATACGAGGGCGTCCTTTCCGTTGCAGCCCTGGATGATACGGACAGGAAAACCGGTTTTTCCAATTGGGGATATTCCGTGGATGTGTCCGCCCCGGGATCGGATATGTTCGTGATCTGGGGGGATACAGATACAAAATATACGGAATGGGACGGGACTTCCTTTTCAACGCCCGTTGCCGCGGGAATCGCCGCTTTGGTGAAGGGCATTCATCCGAATTGGACGGGTTTGCAGGTCGGCGAGCAGATACGCGTTTCAGCGGATGATGTGGATGGAAGAAATCCTGCGTTTCGCGGCAAGATCGGGACAGGCAGGGTCAATGCGTACCGCGCAATGACTGTTGCACTTCCGTCCATACGGATCGATCAGGCGGAGGTCCGGGAAGCCGCCTCAGGCAACGGGAACGGGATTCTGGATCCCGGCGAGGGCGCGGAGTTCTATTTCCATGCGGTCAATTATCTGGAGAGTGCAGGGGACATCCTGGTTTCTTTCTCCAGCCCGAGCCCTTATCTGTCCATTGAAAATCCCCTGTACCGGATCGCCCATCTGAACACGCTTGAGGAAATGGCCAACACGAATGCGCCGGTGCGGATGCAGATCAGCATGTCCGCACCCAGGGGTTTGACCGTGGATGTCAAGGCGGAATTATCATCTGCCGAGGGATTTCAGGGAGAGGAGCATTTTGAAATCGAAATAGCGCCCCTGTACGGTTCCCTGGCCAATGACCGGGTCAGTCTGACCGTCAGCTCGACAGGCAGGCTCGGATACATCGATTATCCCGAAAATTTAAAAGGCGGCGGATTCGTCTTCGAGCCGGCCGGCAATATCCTTTTTGAGGGCGCATTCATGGCAGGCACAGGCCCGGACCGCGTCTCCAACGTGGCAAGGGGGGAAGATCAGGAATTTCAGGACGATGATTTCAGTCCGGTACCGGGTGGAGAACTCATCATCCGGAAACCCGGCGCCCTGTCCGACGAAACGGGATTCAGCATTTTTTCTGATTCCTCCGGTTTCAATCCGATCGGACTCAAGGTGACGCAGACGTCCCATGTGTTCGACGACGGAGACCTGAGGGACTGCGTCCTGTTTTCCTATGAACTGGAGAATCCGGGAACGGATCCGATACAGGGTTTATGCGCGGGCCTTTTCCTGGATTGGGATATAGACGATGCGGGGAAAAACAAACCCGGATATGATGCCGGGCAGGACCTGGGTTTCATTTACAGCCCGGAAGCATCCCTGTTCGCGGGCATGACGGTTTTCAGCGGTGAGTATGAACGTTCCGCCGCATCCCTGAAAAATCCCAGGGATATCTACGACGGTTACACGCGCGCCGAGAAATGGTCCCATCTGTCCGGCGGCGTACAGCCGGTGACGGACATGCAGGCGGACGATTATTCCTATGTGTATGCGGCAGGACCCATGGATATTGAAGGCGGCGACACGGTCCGCATCGGCTTCGCCATGCTGGCAGGGGAGAGCCTCCCGGAAATAAGGCAGACCGCTGCAGCGGCCAGGGAAAAATGGGATTCATGGTTCGGGTCCGGCGGGGGCGGATCGGGCGTCCCCGGACAGTTCCGGCTCTATCCGGTTGCCCCGAATCCGTTCAATCTTCAGACAAGTATCGTGTATGACCTTCCGCAGGATGTCCCGGTCGCGCTTTCCGTATACGATATCCTGGGCAGGATGAAGAAGATGATTGTGCATGAAAATCAGAAGGCAGGCCGCCACCAGCGGACATGGGACGGAGGCTCGGACGCCGCCGGGACGCTTCCGAGCGGTCTTTATGTCCTGGTCATCCAGGCCGGTAGTTTCCGGGATGCCAGGAAAATGGTTCTCATCCGGTGAGATTTTTATGCATGACCGCGGGCAAGCCGGCTGCCTGCAACGGGTGACGGCAATTTCAAGGAAGAGAAAGATCAACCGGATCTGATCAACGGACTCCTGATGGCACGGTACAAAGTCATACCCACGAAGACCAACCTGGCACGCCTGAGGCGCGACCTTTCCTTTGCACAGGAAGGGTATGAGCTTCTGGAGCAGAAACGCCAGATCCTCGTGGTCGAATTGATGACGCTGATGGACAAGGCTGCAGATGCGCAGGACCGTGCTGAAAAGGAACTCAAGGACGGTTATGAAGCGCTGCAGGAGGCCGTATTGAACATGGGCCGGAGGAACCTGGCCCAGATCACCCCGGCAGTCAACATCCGGGTCGATATGACGATCAATGTCCGCAGGCTCATGGGGGTGAACATCCCCAAGGTGGAATTGAGTATGACGGATCATACCCCTTATTTCAGCCCGGTTTCCACTTCCTTCTGGGCCGACGAGACCATCTTCCGGTTCAAACATGTCCTGGAGGCACTTGGAAAGCTGGCCGAATTGCGCATCTCGCTGATGCGCGTGGCACAGGAAGTCCAGAAAACCGTGCGCAGAGTCAATGCCCTTGACAAAATCGCCATTCCCGATTTCCGGGAATCCATCAAATACATAGAGGACACGCTCGAGGAGAGCGAGCGCGGTACTTTTGCCACGCTGAAAATCGTCAAGGAGAGGCTGGAAAAAGCAAAGGGGTGATCTATGGCCGTTGATGGATTGACTCGCAACATGCTGGTTTATGTGGACGGTTCGGAGGAATGCATCGCAGCTGCTCAAGCCGCCATCATCATGGCTAAAAAGCATAGCGCCAACCTGTTCGCATTGTACGTGGTGAACGTCAGCCTCCTGGAGGAACTGCTCAAGGCGCGCATCCTGGTCAAGCTCGAGGAGATGGACTACCGTCAGGACCTGGAAAGGGACGGCAGGCGGTATCTCCACTATGTCGCTGAGTTGGCCAGGAAGAAAGGCGTGGAGATGCATACCGAGCTGGTCAAGGGAGTGGTCAACCGGGAGGTCGTCAAGTACATTCAGGAGAAGGGCATCGACCTCCTTTTCATGGGCGAATTCGAAACGATCCGGTCCGCGAAAGATACCCATTACGATGAGGCAGCCTGGATTTTCAGAAAAGCGGAATGCTCCATTCTCATCGTCAAGCAGACCGATAAGATTGAGCGTATTTACAACAACTTGGAATAAAAGGAAGCTACTCAGGAGATGAAATCTATGATGATATCGAAATTTCTCGATGAATCATTGATTACCGTTTCGGTTGAGCAGAAAGAGAAACCGGTCATCATCGGTGAATTGCTCGACCTGGCCTTCCGTTCCGGAAAGATCAGCGACCGGGATGCAGCTTTGAAAGCCCTGCTCGACCGCGAGAAACTCATGAGCACAGGCCTGGAAAACGGAATCGCGGTTCCCCACGCCAAGACGGCCGCGGTCAAGGATATCGTCATGGCGTTCGGAATTTCCCCGGGAGGCATCGATTTCCATTCCGCGGACGGCAAGCCTTCGCAGCTCTTTTTCCTCCTGCTGGCTCCGGAGAATGCGGCGGGACCCAATGTCCAGGTCCTGGCCCAGATCGCCAGGCTCACCAATCTCGAATCCTTCCGCAAGGAATTGATCGGGGCGCGCAGCCCGGCCGCAGCGCTGGAAATTATACGCAAGGCGGAGTACTGACGATTTTCGATACGGGTCACAGCAGGAACAAGTCCATTTGCGCGACCCGCAGATGGACTTTTAACTTTAAGGGCGGTTTTTTCGCAGCAGCAGGCCTTCTTTTGGGTTGTGCCGGGCTGCAGGCTGCAAACCCCACGGGGAACGCCTTGCTGTTCGGGGGACGCGGGAGGTTGGAAATCCCGCTCACCGAGGGAATCGGTTTCGGGGACAGGTTCACGATTGAGCTCCGTTTTCTGCCTGGGGATGAATCTCCCTGCAACCTCGCAAATCACTGGACGCCGAACCTGTTCGGAAAACCGCAGGGGTGGCTGCTCGATCTGGGCCGTATCGGCCCCCTGGGTGAACCCATGTCCGGGTCCGTATCCCGGGATCCGGTCGATGCGGATCCTTCTCCGGGCGCAATCCGTTTTGCAGCCGCTTTCAGCAGGGAGGACGGCGTGAACGGGTGGGGCGGCACTTTCGTTGAATCAGCCGTGAAAGGCGGGGAATGGAATCATCTGGCCCTTGTTTTCGACGGCGTGAATAGGGAGGTCCTTTTTTACCTGAACGGCATTGTGATCCACAGCGGATGGTCCGGCGCTTTCCGTGAAAACATCCATTCTCCGGAAAGAATTCTGCGCATCGGAGGCATGCACCCGCTCGTGGATTCGACGCTCGGATATTCCGGCGCAGTGGATGAAATCCGCATCTGGAACCGTTCCCGAACGCAGGAACAGATACGCTTGTTCATGGACTGCACGCTGCCTGAAAACACGACGTCAATCCCGGACAGCGGGCTTTTGGCCTGCTTTCGTTTCGACAATCTTGAGAATCTGGGGATCGGAAACGACGGCTTGATTGACGACTGCCGCGATCAGTCTTCTTGGGCGAACCATTCGGACGTTCAGGGCGAAGCCGTGCTGGTGGATTCCCTTCTGTCGCCTGTTGCATCCGGAATACAGGTCACCGGCATTCCGGATCACCGCGTTGCCTTTGACCATTTCCCCAATCCCTTCAACTCCCGCACGAAGATCCGGATTCGCCTGCCCTGTTGCGGATTCTGCACGCTCGTCATCCATGATATAAGGGGCGTTGCGGTACGGACCGTATTTTCAGGAAACCTGGCATCCGGTGCGAATTTCCTCGTCTGGGATGCCGGAGAACTGCCCAGCGGTGTATACCTGGCCTCCCTGATCACGCCCTGGTCCCGCCTGACGCATCGGTGGGTTGTACTGCGTTAACGGATGAGACCTCATCATTCGGCAAATGACATTCCTGGAATGACAATTGCGGATTGCATGGATGATCGGTAAATGTCCAATTTATGATCCAGAAAATCTTCTTGGAAATCCGGACTGTTTTTCGGAATAGTTATTTTATATCCTATTAATAAACAATTAGATAGAATGACATCAAATCAAAAAATGATACTTCTATTCTTTATTTTATTTGTATCTTCTTCAAATCTTCCTGTTTTCCCCCAAACCGGAAAACCTGCGTCGAAGACCATTTCTATCCAGCAGATGGATGATTTTAGAACGCAGCAAATACAGCCTGAAATGGCTCAAGGTGTTCCTCCTGCTGCCATCGAGGCGGATCTCCCGGACTGGCTTGTCCTCCTGGCTGACGATCTGATACGAAGAGTTCCTTCGCCAACCTCGTGGGCATGGGATTGGGGGGAGGGCGTGATGATGTACGGGTTGTGGAAAGCCTACGAGGCCACTTCGAAATCGTCCTATTTCAATTATATCCGCTCCTTCGCGGACAGGTATGTGGATGAGAACGGGAACATTTCCGCCCATGTCAGCAACGCCGCCTATGTGAATCATGTGGCTCCGGGCATTCTGTTGATACACCTTTATGAAAAAACCGGAGATGCCCGGTACCTGAAGGCGGCCAACACCATCGCGGATTATGTCATGGATCAGGTGATCCGGACGTCGAACGGCGCCCTGGCGCATACCTTCACCGACGAGCTCTGGATAGATACGCTTTTCATGGCCAGTGTTTTTTTGGCCAGGATGGGCGCCCTCACGGATGACAGGGCCTTTTTCGATGAAGCGGTGTTTCAGATTTTCGCTCACGCAGAAAAGATGTACGATACGAAAGCCCATTTTTTCTACCATGGATGGGACGAGGACGGATCCGCTGCATGGTCAGATCCGGTGACGCACAAGTCGCCCTGTTTCTGGGCCCGCGGTAACGGCTGGGCGGCAGCAGCCATGGTGGAGGTCCTGGAATTGCTCCCCGACACTCACATCGGGAGAGATGGCCTGGAGTCCCTCGCAGTGGAATTCCTTTCTGCAGCCGCGGCATTACAGCATCCTGCGAGCGGTCTGTGGTACACGGTCATGGACCAGGCCGGACGCAGCGGCAATTACCTGGAAACCTCGGCTTCAGCCCTATTCGTGTATGCCATTCAGAAGGCTATCGACCTCGGCTTCTTGGATGATGCGTACCAGGGAACGTGCAATCGGGGCAATCAGGGCCTGAACACCCGGATTTCGAAACCCGGTACGGACGTGGTGGTGAGGTCCATCTCGGAAGGGACGGTTGTCGGCAATTACAACTATTATGTCGGCAGGGCTTTGCGTACCAACTTGACCTGGGGAATCGGATCGTTTCTCATGGCCAAGACGTTATTCAATCCTCCGGCGAAAGTTGAGAATCTCGTGATTGGCGAAGCGGGTCCGTACGTGAACCTCCTCTGGTCTCCGGTTCAGCTCGATGTCAGGGGCCATTCCCTCTCCTCGGTCTCATACCGGATCTACCGTTCGGAGGACCCCCGTTTTCAAGGCGGCGGCATCGTTTCAACGGGAGTGGGATCAGCCTTGTCTTTCCGCGAAGAATCCGCAGCCAGCATCGGGAACCCCCTGCGGAATGGATTCTACAGGATCAGGGCGTTGAATGCAAAAGGGATGCTTTCGGAACCGTCCGCTACCGTCGGCGAATTCGATCGGCTCCTGTCTCCCATTCCGGATAAAACAGATTTTCATTTCGTCGCTCTGCCTTTCGGTCAGCCTGCGGTCACGGATGCGCAATCGCTTGTCGCCTCAGTGGCGAACTGCAATTCGGCGGCGGTCTGGAACGCAACCGGCCAGGGATACATCCAGTACCTGCCCAAGCTGCCGGAGACCACTTTCCCCGTATACGACTGGAACTCCTATTTCCTCAATGTGACGGCAGACGCCATGATCTCGAGGCACGGGGAATGGAGTCCCGTCGCCTACTCACTTCTGTCGTCAGGAAGCAGAACCCATTTCAACGCAATCATGATGCCTTTCGAAAAGGTTGGAATTCAGAATGCCGGGGATTTGGTACGGGATATTCCCGGCTGCAACGGAGCCGCCTTTTGGGATGCGGCCAAGCAGGGTTACGTGCAGTACGACCCGTCCGTGCCGGGTTCCGTGAATTTCCCCGTACATGCCGGTCATGCCTATCTGGTCCATGCAACGAAAACCGTCGTCTGGCCGGATGGAGTGCTAGGCAAGCCGGAACTGCAGGAGTGCATTCTGGTTGATCCGGGAGATCCTGTACACGCTCCCCATCTGGTTTGGGGAACATGGAAGGAGGCATTTGGGAAGGGGGATTCGCTCAATTTTTGGATCCGGGAAAGGCCCGGGGAAATCCTGACTTCGAACTCCCCTGGCTGCATCACCGGAAACGATGGATGGGCGGTGCAATGCGCATCCTTTGCATCTCCGTGGAAGGCGGGGGAGACCTGCATGGCCAAGGTCTTCCACGGGAGCGGACTCGTCCAGCAATGGTCGGCGAGCCTGAGCTGGGAGCCATCGGATGAGGCTGTTCCTGACGGGCACTCGGAGTCCCCATCCTCCGGTCACAGTGCCGGAAAGAGGACCTTCCTGTTCCTGGAACCTTATCCGAACCCCTTCAATTCAGGCACTTATCTGCCCATTCACGTGTATCATCCGGACCGGGTCAGGCTCGATATCTTCGATCTTTGTGGCAGGAGGATCCGGAGTCTCGCAGACGGCCGGGCATTGCCTGGATTCACGCGCCTCTTTTGGGATGGATGCGATTCATCCGGGAAACGGGTTCCCAGTGGCGTCTACATCGCCCGGCTGCAGCAGGAGAACGGAGGAAAGGCCTCGAGGAAGCTGGTTCTGGCGCAATGAGTCATGGTCAGCAATAAAGAAAAAACCCCCGACGATTATCCGGCAGGGGTTTTTTTGATGTTAAAACGGATCAGGCTGCTGCAACCGGCCTTTTTTCCACCGATGTGCTGACCGTGGCGTCCACCACCTCGATCTGGTTCAAATCGTAGATGCCGAGCCCTTTCTCCTGCGCCAGTCTCAGGTAATTGATGCCGCCGCCGAAAGGCTTGGCGTTGTCAGCAGCCATGGGATCGAAACCGATCACCTGAGTGGAAATGGAATCCGCAGCCACAACATCCTTGCTCACGATCAAGGTGTTGAATTTCTTGGGAACCAGGTCCCTGTTCCACGGGCCTTCGGAGCCCAGAACGGTCCAGATGGCATCGTTGACCGCCAGATGGATGCGGGTTGCGAGGTTGAGGTCGATGATGACCCTCCGGAGATTGGAATCCGGATTGTTGTCGTATTTGCGGTGCTGGTGGATGGCAGCCCGGTGCCCCTGGCCGGCATTGTACAGGCCAGTCGGGACGGGAAGCGTGCCCACCAGGTTTTTCATCGCATGCGTCACCGCTCCGCCCTTGTGCTGCTTGGATTTCGGCAGGGAGATGAAGCAGTCGAAGTCGCTCAGGATGGCGTTCTGCTTCAGCGTTTCATAGATCAACCATCCTTCGCCAACGCTCCGGTCCACGTATCCGCCGTACGGATCCGGGTAGTTCAAATCAACAAAACCCGCGCCTGTTTCTTCCAGCACCTCGCGGTATCCGAAATCATCAATGGATTCCTGGTCATAAATGGATTCGACCACCGTGATTTGGCCTGCTCCGGAATCCTTGACCAGTTCGATGACCGCCCTCAGGATTTCAGGATGTGTCCAGTAGCTTTCACCGGGCTCGAGCCCGGATTTGTTTCTGTAATCCACGGCTGAGGAGGTGCCGCCTGTGCAGTTGATCTTGATCCCGACCTTGCCGCCTGACGGAATGATGTCCCCTAATCCACCGATGGCTGTGAACAATGCCTCCATCTGATTGTGGACGGCAGCCCGGTCATAGTTGTCGATGGAGGCTGTCGCGGCTCTGGCTAAAATTTCCGAGGAACGGCCGGCACCATCCGCAGAGGAAAGTTTGGACGCGGGTTGGACCGATGCCGGGGCGACCGGATTTTGGGATTTGGAGCAGGATTGGACGATCATGCCTGCAGTCGTCATCCCGAGTGCGGACAGGAAACCCCGGCGGGACAGGGAGGAAGGAGTGGGGGATTCGTTTTTCTTTGAATGCTTTTCGCTGCGCATGCGGCACCTCTTTTTATAAATATCCGGATAAAATACGAATTGATGTGAGGAATTACAAGGGAAATTAATGAATGACGAATTAAAAATGAAATATTCCCCTCCAGGAAGATCGTCCTGCGAGGCACGGGATCATTCAAGATTGAAGGCTGACGAGTTTTCGGCCCCCCATCCCCGAATCCCGAGACTCGATTTTTCCGGCCCTGGATCCCGAATGCGAGGTTCGCATCCATGGGTTGCATTGAAGAATCTTTGCCGAGGCAGGGAATCGTACTGCCCGTTTCGCGCGGCATAACACAGCCTCTCTGTTCTCAGAATCCAGATTGCAGATTGACGATCTCAGATCTACCAAACCCCCAACCCCGAATCCCGATCCCCGTTCTTTACGAAGCACGATGCCCGAAGCCCGATGCACGGTTTCTTTCATTTCGAATTGTTATTATCCCTCTTCTTTTATATCTTCAAATCATGAATGATTCCGATCTCAAAAACCTTGCGGTCTTACGTGAAACTTCCACGATCATTCTGAAGCGTTTTGAAAATGATCAGGAACCGAAGATGATATCAATCTCCGGCGCTGGCGGGTCCGGAAAATCCACATTCTCACGCCTGCTGGCGGATATTCTGCCTGATGCGGCTGTCCTCAGACTAGATGATTACAAGCTGCCACGCCAGGAGCGTGAAAGAGGGCGCATCCTGGGATCGGACCCCCGGGCGTACGATTGGGGCCTTGTGAAAGGCCATTTGAGGATGATCAAAGAGGGGAACTCTTTTCAGGCCCCCGTGTACGATGATGGCTTCGGGCTTTCCAACCGCACGCTTTTATTCAAGCCTGCCAGGTTCAACATGCTGGACGGGGAACTGTCCGGCATGGA
>Ga0233423_10000781_pt1 | contig 16234 bp, 13 predicted proteins | sample Watercolumn_Mata_FD_180713 | JGI IMG/M metagenome (GOLD analysis project Ga0233423, IMG submission 180713) | Freshwater microbial communities from Lake Matano, South Sulawesi, Indonesia - Watercolumn_Matano_2014_112_MG | ecosystem: Environmental > Aquatic > Freshwater > Lake | place: Indonesia...
TAGAAAGGATGTGATCCAGCCGCACGTTCCCGTACGGCTACCTTGTTACGACTTCGTCCCAGTCACCGGTCCCACCTTCGGCGACTGCATCCCGAAGGTTAGCCCATCGACTTCAGGTGTTACCGGCTCCCATGACGTGACGGGCGGTGTGTACAAGGCCCGAGAACGTATTCACCGCAGTGTGCTGACCTGCGGTTACTAGCAACTCCAACTTCATGCACGCAGTTTCAGCCTGCAATCCGAACTGGGGATGATTTTTAGGATTAGCTCCAGATTGCTCTTTTGCAGCCCATTGTATCACCCATTGTAGCGTGTGTGTAGCCCAAGGCATAAGGGCCATGCTGACTTGACGTCATCCTCCCCTTCCTCCACGTTTTACGGGCAGTCTCGCTAGAGAAAATAACTAGCGACGAGGGTTGCGCTCGTTGCAGGACTTAACCTAACACCTCACGGCACGAGCTGACGACAGCCATGCAGCACCTGTGTTGGCTCCTGATTGGATACAGGTCGTCCCTCTTTCGAGTTCCTACTTCCGACATGTCAAGCCTTGGTAAGGTTCTTCGCGTTGCATCGAATTAAACCACACGCTCCGCTGCTTGTGCGGGCCCCCGTCAATTCCTTTGAGTTTTAGCCTTGCGGCCGTAGTCCCCAGGCGGGACACTTAAAGCGTTAGCTTCGGCACAGAGAGGGTCGATACTCCCCATACCTAGTGTCCAAAGTTTAGGGCGTGGACTACACGGGTATCTAATCCGTTTCGCTCCCCACGCTTTCAGGTCTTAACGTCAGGAACAGCCCAGAAGGCCGCTTTCGCCACTGGTGTTCCTCCCGATATCTACGCATTTCACCGCTACACCGGGAATTCCGCCTTCCTCTGCTGCCCTCAAGCTCCTTAGTATCGAATGACCCCTCCTGATTGAGTCAGGAGATTTAACAGCCGACTTAAGGAACCGTCTGCACCTGCTTTACGCCCAGTAAATCCGAATAACGTTTGCCTTCTACGTATTACCGCGGCTGCTGGCACGTAGTTAGCCAAGACTTATTCCTCGAGTACCGTCAGTTTTCTTCCTCGAGAAAAGGGGTTTACAACCCGAAGGCCTTCATCCCCCACGCGGCGTTGCTGCGTCAGGCTTTCGCCCATTGCGCAAAATTCCTTGCTGCTGCCTCCCGTAGGAGTCAGGGCCGTATCTCAGTCCCCGTCTGGCTGGTTGTCCTCTCAGACCAGCTACTGATCATCGCCTTGGTAAGCCATTACCTTACCAACTAGCTAATCAGACGCAAGCCCATCTTCAAGCGCCGTGAGGCTTTGCTAATAAATATGATTTAACCTACTAGCACATGCGGTATTAGCTTGCCTTTCGGCAAGTTATCCCCCACTCGAAGGTAGGTCACTTACGCGTTACTCAGCCGTTCGCCACTCCCTGATAACCCTTGCGGGTCATAAGGGCGTTCGACTTGCATGCATCAGGCACGCCGCTAACGTTCATTCTGAGCCAGGATCAAACTCTCTGAAAAATCTTTCCTTCCACTATCCAGTTGTTAAAGTGCGCACTCGAAGCAGGTTACTATAATAACACAGCCTACTGCTCCTGTCAATACAGGCGGGGACACCCATCAAGTCCCGCGGAAATAGCTTCGATAAGGTGCGAACCACCGGGAGCATCTTACTCAAAGCTATGATATAATTCACACTGAAAATAAGTATGTTCAACAGACTCGAGTCAATCGAAAAGCGCTATGAGGAATTAAATCAACTGATAGCTCAGCCAGAGTTATCCTCCAATCCAACACGCCTGCAAACATTAGCTCAGGAACAGGCTAGCCTGGAAAGCACCGTAAACAAGTATCGCCAATATAAAGCAGTTTCCAAAGCCCTGCAGGAAACTCAAGCCATGTTCGATGATGGACTCGAGCCCGACATGATACCGATGGTGAAAGATGAGATAGCCAATTTAAAAAAACGACAGGACACCATTATTCATGAATTGAAGCTATCCCTATTACCCAAAGATGTCAACCAAAATAAGGATGTAATTGTGGAAATCAGAGCCGGTACCGGCGGTGAAGAAGCCTCCCTTTTCGCCGCTGACCTCTTCCGTATGTACAGCCGCTATGCCCAAAGCAAGGGCTGGCATGTAGACATCATCGATAGCAATCAGACTGAACTCGGTGGAATTAAAGAGATAATCTTCGAGATAAAGGGCAAGGGTGCTTTCAGCCGTTTGAAATATGAGCGTGGCGTACATCGAGTACAAAGAGTGCCAGCCACAGAGGCTTCAGGGCGGATTCACACCTCAACAGCCACAGTGGCAGTCCTACCTGAAGCTGAAGAGATAGAGGTAGCTATCAAACCCGATGACGTCAGGATTGATTTTTTCCGCAGCGGTGGAGCCGGTGGACAAAATGTAAACAAGGTGACCACCGCAGTTCGCATCACCCATTTGCCTACAGGTATAGTGGCAGTTTGCCAGGATGAGCGCTCTCAGTTAAGAAATAGAATGAAAGCCATGGCAGTGCTCCGGGCTCGCCTCTTAGACAAGGAGCAAAGCAAAAAATCCGAAGAGCTAACCGAGGAGAGACGCTCGCAAATAGGCAGCGGTGAGCGTGCCGAAAAAATCCGTACCTACAACTTCCCCCAAGACCGCCTCACCGACCATCGCATCAATCTTAGCCTCCACAATTTGCCACGCATCCTCGATGGCGAAATCGACGAAATCATCGAAGCCCTAGCCGCCGATGAGCAGGTGAAGCTACTAGAGGGAAGCCAGTTATGACATTAGCTCAGGCACTTCAACAATCTACCCGCATTCTAAGATCGAACGGCACAGACGATAGCCATATCGAAGCCAGAATGCTGCTAGGCTACACAACAAAGTTGTCACCAGTCCAAATATACACGCAGCCCGAGCTGACCCTAAGCCAAGAACAAAAGGTGAAATTACAGGAGCTGCTTGAGCGCTGCCTCCGCCATGAACCTGCAGCCTATATTCTGAACAACAGGGAATTCTACGGCACTGATTTTTATGTTGATTCACGTGTCCTCATTCCCCGCCCGGAGACTGAACTCCTTGTAGACACGGCTCTTGATTTCGCCAGGAACAGCAGTACTTATCTTGCAAGACCACCTTTAATTGCCGACATCGGAACTGGCTGCGGAGCTATTGCCATCAGCCTTGCCATAAATTTGCCCCAGAGCAAAATCTACGCCACAGACATATCTTATTCGGCTCTCGAAGTTGCCAAGCTAAACTGCGAATATCATAATGTCGCAGACCAAATTACCCTCCTACAAGGTAACTTGCTAGAGCCGTTACCTCATCCCGTTGACCTGCTAGTTGCCAACCTGCCTTACATCAAAAGCTCAGAACTGGCAAATTTAAGCCCAGAAATAACCAGATTTGAGCCGAGAATAGCAATAGACGGCGGCGCAAGCGGATTGGACTATATTCACCAACTTTTAGCGCAAGTCAAAGAGAAAATCAACAATAAGGGCTGTCTTTTTCTAGAAATAGGACAAAACCAGGAGAAGAAGGTTAGCCATTTAATACATAATTACCTCGGCAAGGTAAATTTAGAATTTATGTCAGATTTAAATGGAATTAAGAGATTAGTCAAAATAGATTTTTAAGGGCAGCCAATTTGACAAAAAGCGTGATTTGTCCTAAAGTATTTGTTTGGTTCAACCCAAAAGCAAAAATTCTCTGAAGGAGGAAAAATAATGCCCCTAAACATGATAGTTTGCTGCAAGCAAGTGCTAGACCCGGAGGCACCACCGGCAAGTTTCAAAATCGACCTATCTGCTAACAAGGTGGTTCCACCACCAGGAGTACCCCCTGTCGTTAGCCCCTTCGATGAGCAAGCTGTGGAAGCAGCGCTCCGGATAAAGGACCAGCAGGGTGGCAAAATTACAGTCTTAAGCCTAGGCAATAACCTGCTGCGGGATGTGGTTAAAAAACCTCTTTCCATGGGAGCTGACGAGCTAATCCTCCTCGAAGACGAAGCTTTCGAAGGCGGAGATAGCTGGTCAATCGCAAATGCTCTCGCCACAGCCATCAAAAAGATTGGAGAATATGACCTCATCTTCTGTGGTCGCCAGGCAGCCGACTGGGATGCTGGGCAGGTTGGTTCAGGTATCGCAGAAATACTCGGAATTCCCAGCGTTACTGTGGCTAAGAAAGTAGAGATTACTGATGGCAAAGCCAAAGTGGAAAGAGTCATCGCCGATGGTTATCAGGTCATCGAGATAACACTCCCCGCTCTGATTACAGTCAGCAACGAACTCGGTGAAGCCCGTTATGCCACACTCAAAGGAATTATGGCAGCAGCTAAAAAGCAGCCGACAGTCTGGAAGCCCTCTGACATCGGCCTCGAGCCCTCACAAATAGGCGCCGCCGGTCGACGAACCAAGCTTCTCAAGCTTTTCCAACCAGTTAAGGAAGGCAAATGCGAAATTGTAGAGGCAGATACCCCCGCAGAAGCCGCCTCTAAACTGGCTACGAGACTAAGAGAAGCAAAAATAATCTAGAACCAAGAAGTAATCAAGGAGGTTATAATGGCTGAATATAAAGGAATCATGGTCTATGGCGAATTGGTGGAGGGCAAACTAAGCTCAATCACCACTGAGCTTCTGGGTTGCGGTAGGCGTCTAGCCGATGAACTGAAAGAAGATTTGCTATGCATATTAGCCGGCGATAAGTTAGGCGATGCCCCTAAGCAAGCTATCGCATACGGCGCAAATAAAGTATACACCGCTGAAGACCCGCTACTGAAGGAATACCAAACAGATTCATACACTACCGTATTGGAAAAAGCAGTAAAAGACCTTTCGCCACGCGTTCTACTTTTCGGACAAACATCCGTAGGACGTGATTTGGCTCCCAGACTGGCATTTAGACTTGGCGTCAGCTTATCCATGGACTGCATCGAACTCAGCATCGACCCGGGGACAAAGCTGCTCCAGCAAACCCGACCTGTTTACGGCGGTAATGCTCGTGCCACCTTCGCTTCGGAGCTTTCCCCCCAGATGGCTACAGTCAGGCAAAAAGCAATGTCGCCATTGGCACCTGATGAATCAAGAAAAGGCGAGATTGCTCCCATAAAAGTTGAGCTGGACACGGCGAAGATAAGAACAAAGGTACTCGAAACAGTAAAGGAAGAGGTCGTCGGAGTAAAGCTCGAAGATGCTCAGGCAATCGTCGCTGGTGGAAGAGGAATTGGAGGACCAGACGGCTTCAAACAACTTGAGGAACTAGCCAAGGTGCTAAAGGGTGCAGTAGGAGCTTCAAGACCACCTTGTGACAACAAATGGGTACCAGACACTATGCAAATCGGGCTTACCGGCAAAATTGTTACACCGGAACTCTACATCGCAGTAGGTCTCTCTGGAGCCAGTCAGCACTTGGCTGGATGCTCCGGCGCCAAAAACATAATAGCCATCAACAAAGACCCTGAGGCTAATATATTTAAAGAAGCTCGCTTCGGCGTGGTAGGCGATTGGAAACAGGTCCTGCCAGCCTTTACGGAAAAGGTCAAGGAACTTTTGGCTGGCTAATAGACCAGCAACTCTGTTATTGATTAGCCTTCTGGGCTATAACTTTCTGGGCTACCTGGCTTGGCACTTCTTCATAGTGGCTGAATTCAACTGTGAAGGTGCCGCGCGCCTGAGTCATTGACCTCAGGTCAACAGCATAACGCTGGACCTCTGCCAGCGGCGCCTGTGCTTGAATAATATTGATTCCATTTCCTGGATTCATACCTAACACACGTCCTCGCTTGGTGTTAAGGTCACCGATTATATCACCGGTAAAATTGTCTGGCACGGTGATTGTCATGTTCACTATTGGCTCGAGCAAGACAGGCTGTCCTTCAGCCAAGCCTTTTTTCAAAGCCTGCGCAGCAGCGATCTTAAAAGCCATATCAGACGAATCCACGGGGTGAGAGCTGCCATCAAAAAGGGTTACCCTGACATCAACTACAGGATATCCAGCCAGGACCCCCTCAAGCCTAGCCTCATTGACCCCTTTCTCCACCGCTGGTATATAATTCCTAGGCACTGCTCCACCAACAACTCTCTCTGTAAACTCAAAGCCGGTACCTCTGGGCAAAGGCTCCAGCTCCAGAAGGACATGACCATACTGCCCATGTCCACCGGTTTGCTTCTTATGTTTATATTCCGCCTCAGTTGTTGTATTAATAGTCTCTTTATAAGGGACTTTAGGTCGCTGGAGGTTAACTTCCACGCCGAACTTGCTCGAAAGCCTTTCAGCAGCGACATCAAGATGTGTTTCCCCCATTCCTCCAAGTAATATCTCACCGATATCAGCCTCTCGGTGCACTTTCAGTGTAAAATCCTCCTCGCATATTTTAGGCAACACCGTGCTCATCTTATCCAAATCACCTCTGGCTTTAGGATGGACAGCCATATTCAATAGTGGCGCCGGGAATTCAATAGGAGCAAACTTCAGCGGATGTTCACGCGAACCAAGCGTATCCCCCGTAGTTGTCGAGGCTAGCTTAGCCACAGCACCGATGTCACCGGCGCTAAGCTGGGAAACCGCTTCCTGTGTTTTACCACGCAGGACAAAAAGCTGACCTATACGTTCAGCAGCCCCCTTGTTAACATTCCACGTCTGCGAATTGCTGGAAATAGTTCCTGAATAAACCCTGAAATAGGTGACCTTGCCCACACGAGGGTCATTAGTAGTCTTAAAAACAAAAGCCGATAGAGGTGGACCTGGAATCGGCTCAACCACCTCTTCAGCTTTAGTGGATGCATTTGTGGCTTTCACCGACTCTCGCTCTCCAGGCGAGGGTATATAATCGTGAATTGCATCCAGCAGAGGGGTTACTACGGTATTCTTCAAGGCAGAACCAAGCAACACTGGCACGACTTTACCCAGTCTGGTCGCCTCTTTTATGCAGCGATAAATCTGCTCGTCATTTATCTCCTCACCGTCCAAATATTTGACAATAAGCTCATCATCAACCTCCACCACTGCTTCAACCAACTTTTCACGATAGGAATCAACCTCACTTTGAAGAGACGATGGTATCTCAGTCTCCTTCAACGGTGTGCCACTATATGCCTTCTTCGTCACTAAGTCCACTATACCCTGGAAATCTTTCTGAGAACCTATGGGCAATTGAATCGGCAAGCATTTCGGTCCCAGTTTTGCCTGAATTTCCTTTAAGGCATTAAAGAAGTTCGCGTTCTCCCTGTCCATCTTATTCACAAAAATAAGGCGTGGCAATTTTGCCTCGCTCGCATACCCCCAAACCTGCTCAGTGCCTACCTCCACACCAGAGACCGCGCAAACCACAACGACCGCACCTTCGCTAACTGCCAACCCTGTTTTGACCTCAGCCACAAAATCAGGGTAACCCGGGGTATCGATTATATTAAGCTTACAGTCCTTCCACTGGCATGGCAGCAAAGACAGGTTAATGCTTATCTGGCGCTTTATCTCAGCAGGGTCATAATCTGAGGTAGTTGTCCCATCAGCTACATTCCCTAAGCGACTGACAGCCCCTGAACTGAAAAGCATCGCTTCAGCCAGCGATGTTTTCCCAGCCCCAGAATGTGATAACAGAGCAACGTTACGGATTTTTTCTGGTTCGAAATGATGCACTTATCGCACCTCGTTTCTAATTGTGATTTGCCCTTTAGGGCAGTGGCATTGTAGCAATCTCTGACTCCAATCGTCAAGACAGCTACACATCACCATGCCTACCCGCCATCGGAATTCTTGATGTCATCGCGAGGGGCGTAACCCCGTGGCGACCTCAGCACTTCCTCCGTCATTCTGAAGGAGCGGAGCGACCGAAGAATCTCATGCTGGGGAAACGATGTGAGACTGCCACGCAGAGTTTATCCTGAGCCATGCCAGATTCTTCGTCCCGATTACATCGGGACTCAGAATGACACTAGGCGAAGGACCCACAATGACAAGATGCCTCCACCACACTTTGTGTTATAATATCCAGCGTTACTTTTTAAAGACAGCCTTCACCATCTTCCGGGGTATAGCAAAAATGAAATTAAGTCGCGAGGAAGTAAAACACATCGCCCTTTTAGCCAGGCTAGGATTGAGCGAAGACGATATCGAGAAGTTCAGAATCCAGCTATCAGACATACTGGAAAACTTCGAGATACTGAAACAAGTTGATACCACCGACCTGCCACCCACAGCTCAATCCATCGCTCTGCAAAATGTCTTAAGGCAAGACGAGGCAAAGCCATCCTATCCGGTGGAAGATATACTGGCTAATGCACCACAGAGAGACAGCAATTGTTTCAAAACGCGTGCTGTTCTGGAATAAACCATGAATGACCTCCATAAGCTAACCATCAGCCAGGCTCATCAGCTTCTAAAAGAGAAAAAAGTATCCTCGGTTGAACTGACCAAAGCCACTTTGACTCACCTGGCTAAGGTTGAAGACAAAGTCCACGCTTGCGTAACCGTCACCGAAGATGCTGCTTTAAAGCAAGCGAAAGAGGCAGATAAATTCATAAGCAGCGGCAAAATCAAGCCATTAACCGGCATACCGGCTTTAATTAAAGACAATATGTGCACCAGGGGCATAAAGACCACCTGCTCTTCAAAAATCCTGGAGAACTTCATTCCGCCTTACGATGCCACAGTCGTAGAGAAACTAAAAGCAAACAAAGCGGTCATCTTAGGCAAGACCAACATGGATGAGTTCGCCATGGGCTCGTCGACAGAGAACTCTGCTTTCTTCCCTACAAGAAATCCCTGGGACCTCGACCGTGTTCCCGGTGGCAGCAGTGGCGGCTCAGCTGTCGCCGTGGCTACCAATGAGGCTATCTACGCCCTGGGCTCCGATACCGGTGGCAGCATCCGCCAGCCTGCCGGCTTCTGCAGCGTGGTCGGTTTAAAGCCAACATACGGCAGGATAAGCCGCTTCGGGCTGGTTGCCTTTGCCAGTTCGCTCGACCAGATTGGCCCCATAACCAAAGATGTCGCCGACTGCGCCCTGGTGCTTAATGTTATCGCTGGTCACGACCCCAGAGATTCAACTTCGGCTCCCCACCCAGTTCCTGATTACAGCAAAGCATTGATTCCTGAACTCAAAAAGCTACGCATAGGCATACCTAAAGAATACTTCGTCGAGGGCATGCAGAAAGAAGTGAGAGCCAGCATAGAGACAGCTATAAGCAAATTAAAAGAGCTGGGAGCTGAATTAGATTGGGATGCCTCGTTGCCGCTCACTAAATACGCCCTTGCCGTTTATTATATCTTAGCCCCTTCTGAGGCTTCAGCAAACCTCGCCAGGTATGATGGCGTAAAATACGGCTTCTCCTATCAGGACACCCACAACATGTGGGAGGCTATGGAGAAAACAAAGCAGTTTGGCTTCGGGGCTGAGGTCAAGAGGCGCATCATGCTGGGAACCTACGCCCTATCTGCCGGCTATTACGATGCCTACTACCTTAAAGCCCAGAAAGTCCGCACCTCGATACGAAGGGAATTTGACCAGGCTTTCCAAAAATACGATGCACTGGTCACCCCGACATCGCCCACAGTGCCGTTTAAGCTCGGTGAAAAAGTGGATGACCCCATACAAATGTATCTAAGCGATGTCTGCACCTTGCCCATAAACATCGCAGGTCTGCCGGCAATCTCTGTCCCAGCTGGCTTCGCCGACGGTCTACCCATAGGTATGCAGATTATAGGCAAGCCCTTCGATGAAGAAACCATACTTCGCATCGCCTTTGCCTACGAGCAGGCTACCGACTGGCACAAGAGAAAACCAGCCATATAGAGCTTTCACATGTCATTGCGAGGAAGCCCTTCCCATCCGGGAAGGACGACGTGGCAATCTCAGAAATTTATTTTTCCCCTCCATACTTTAAAGAGGGAAAAGGATAAAGGGGATGGGGTTGGATAAAATTGAAGTTAAATGCTATTCAGGTCATACCTATGCTCAACGACCGTTCATCTTCTTCTGGCAGGACAAGGAGTGCAAAATATCGCGGATAGATAAAGAGTGGCTGGAGCCGGGCAAAAGATTCTTCCGGGTAACCACTGAAGATGAGAAGCGCTTCGAACTCTGCTATAATGAGGCTCAAGACCAGTGGTGGCTTATTAACTAAAGGTGAGGAAGTGACATGAAAAAGATTCTTGAAGCTCTGGAAAAAGATGCCCGGCTGACGCCGGAGCAAATCTCAACCATGACCGGTGTATCGGTCGCCGAAGTGAAAAAGGCGATTAAAAAGGCTGAGGAAAACCGCGCCATCCTGAAATACAAGGCTGTCATTGACTGGGCAAAACTGGGCGAGGAGCAGGTCTGGGCACTTGTAGAGGTCAAGGTTGTCCCGCAGCGCAATGTTGGTTTCGACGCTATAGCCGAACGCGTCTATCGTTTCCCTCAAGCCCGTTCCGTCTATCTCGCCTCCGGCGCCTACGATTTAGCAGTGCTGGTAGCCGGTAAAACTATGCAGGAAGTCGCTGTTTTTGTCTCAGAAAAATTGGCAACCCTGGAAACAGTGCAGGGAACCGTTACTCATTTTATACTGAAAAAATACAAGGAAGACGGCGAAATATTCGAGGGTGGGGAAGAGACTAAACGCCTGCCTGTAGCCCCTTAATCATAAGTGCATTCTCTGCTTTGCAGACAGGAGGTTCCTGTGTCCAAAAGCGGGTCAATCAACACTAAGCTATCTCAAAGCTACATATCCGAAATGGTGAAGAGAATCCAACCCTCGGGTATCAGGAAGTTTTTTGATTTACTCTCCTCTATAGAGGGTGTAATTTCTCTGGGCGTGGGCGAGCCTGATTTCGTCACCCCGTGGCACATCCGTGAAGCCGCCATTTACTCCCTGGAAAAAGGCTACACCATGTACACCTCCAACAAAGGCACGCTTGAGCTAAGAACAGAATTAGCCAAGCACCTAGATTCTCGCTTTGGGTTGACCTACAACCCCGATAGTGAAATCCTCATCACCGTTGGCGTCAGCGAAGCTCTCGACCTTGCCATGAGAGCTATATTAAACCCGGGCGATGAAGTCATCATGCCCGACCCTTGCTATGTCGCCTACCCCGCTTCCGTCAGCCTTGCCGGTGGAGTACCTGTCCAGGTGCCCACTACCGAGGAGAACAATTTTGAAATAACCGCTGCTGATATCGAGCCACGGATTACGCAGCGGACAAAAGCCATACTGATTGGCTATCCAGCCAACCCTACCGGCGCAGTTCTATCAAAGGAAGAACTGACTCAAATCGCTGAACTGGCTAAGCGATATAACCTCCTGGTTATCTCAGACGAAGTTTATGGCAGGCTGGTCTACGGCGTAGAGCATACCTGCCTCGCCACTCTGCCGGGCATGAGGGAGCGCACCATCCTGCTAAACGGTTTTTCCAAAGCCTATGCCATGACTGGCTGGCGAATAGGCTACGCCGCTTCCGATAAGGAAATTGTCGCAGCCATGACCAAGATTCACCAATACACCATACTATGTGCTCCCATAATGGGGCAGATGGCAGCAGTGGAAGCCTTAAAGGCTGACGACAGCGAGGTAGAAGCTATGGTCAGAGATTACGACCGCCGTCGTCGAATCATAGTCAAGGGATTTAGAGATATCGGCTTGTCCTGCTTCGAACCAAGAGGCGCCTTTTATGCCTTCCCATCTATAAAAGTAACCGGTATGACCTCAGAAGAATTCGCTGAAAAGCTGCTATGGGAAGAAAAAGTAGCCGTGGTCCCGGGCACGGCTTTCGGACAGTGTGGTGAAGGCTACCTCCGCTGCTGCTATGCCACCGCCCTACCCGACATCGAAGAAGCGCTGAAAAGAATGGGCAGATTCATCAAAAAACACCGCAAGACATAATAGCTGGAAACCATACAAGCAAAATAATGTGAGGCACGAGAGTCACGCCATGGATTTCGAGCTAACCGAGGAACAAAAACTAACACGTCAGGCGGTTCGAGATTTTGCCGAGAGAGAGATAGCCCCAATTGCCCGAGAGCTGGACGAAAAAGAACAGTTCTCCGTTGAGCTAACGCAGAAAATGGCTGAACTGGGTCTACTTGGCTGCTTCGTTCCCGAGAAATACGGCGGCTCGAACATGGGGTACATCTCCTATATCATCGTAGTGGAGGAGATAGCCAGAGTGGACGGCTCCCAGGCAGCTACCATCGCTGCCGGAAACTCACTGGGCATAGGTCCAATCTACTATTTCGGTAACGAAAAACAGAAACAGGAATGGCTTCCCCATCTCTGCAGCGGCAGATATCTGGCAGCTTTTGGTCTCACTGAGCCCGAGGCTGGCTCTGATGCTGGCAGCTCGCGGACTACAGCCAGGCTCAAGGGAGACCAATGGATTATCAACGGCAGAAAAATCTTCATCACCAACGCCGCCTGTCCTTTAACTGGCGTCATCGTCGTCCAGGCTGTCACCGGCAAACGAGAAGCTGGACATACAGAGCTCAGTTGCTTTATTGTCCCCAAGGATGCGCCCGGCTTCACCGCCAAGGAGATGAAAGGCAAGATGATGTGGCGTTCATCTAATACAGGTGAGCTCTTTTTCGATGACTGCACCGTGCCCAAAGAAAATCTACTGGGTAAAATAGGCGATGGCTTCCACCAGATGCTTGCCACCCTGGATGGCGGACGTCTGAGCATTGCTGCCATGGGACTTGGCGGCTCGCAGGGAGCTTTCGAGATAGCCCTGGAGTACGCCAACTCGCGTGTCCAGTTCGGTCGTCCTATCAGCTCCTTCCAGGTCAACGCTTTCAAGCTAGCGGACATGGCGCTTGAGATTGAGCTTGCCCGGACATTTCTGTACAAGGTCTGCTGGATGCGAGAAAGCGACCTCTCCATAACCAGAGAGGCAGCCATGGCTAAGCTTTACTGCTCGGAAATCATGCACCGCTGTGTCCATCAGGCATTGCAGCTACACGGCGGCTACGGTTTGATGAAGGATTTTAGAATAGAAAGGTTTTATCGAGACCAGAGGCTTCTCGAAATCGGAGAGGGAACATCCGAGATTCTGCGAATCGTCATCGCCAGACATATCGGCGTGGCAGGAAGGGCAATCTAGGAGGAAAGCTATGAAAAGAGAGGAAAAGCGCGTTAAACACGAAGATTTCCTGACCGATGTTTCCCGCCTGGCACCTGTCAAGCCGGCAGCCAAAGAAAAAGAAGCTCTGGGCGCACGGATTCGAACCGCACGTGAAATGCGTGGCTTAACCATTGAGGACATCAGCAGTCGCACCGGCATTGATATAAAAACATTGAATCGCATCGAGTCAAGCGAGATGACACCGCCTCTGGGTCAGCTAATAAGGTTAGGCAAGGCGCTGGACATGAAAATGGGCTATTTCATCTCCCCCGGCGTCGATAAGCCCATAACCGTAGTCCGCAAAGGCAAAGGTCAGGCTGTAGCCCGGCACGGAAAAAAGAAGGGTGAACAACACGGCTACTCCTACGAATCGCTGGCTCCGGAGAAAGCCAATCGGATGATGGAGCCCTTTATCGTAACCCTGCTACCCATCGATACCCAAGAGTTCTCCTCCCATGACGGTCAGGAGTTTCTTTTCGTTCTGGAAGGTGAGGTGCAGGTTCAGGTCGGCAACCGAGCTGAGTTCCTCCACCCCGGTGACGCCGCTTACTATGATTCCAACCAACCACACCTGGTCAAATCAGCTACCAACACCAAAGCTAAAATACTGGCAGTGTTATATACCGGCTCAAAATAGCCCCCGTTCCGAAACCGCCAGACCAAACAATACCCTAAAAGGCGCAGTAACCACACAGAGCGGTTGACTTTCCCTAACCAATGCAGGCTATTGTGCAGGGCTGATAGGAATCACCTAAGGAAAAAGACGACTGTTTCTTACTGCTCCGGGGCTATTTTAACCAGCAAGACATGGTTGGCTTCGGCGGAGTATTCACCTCCACATATGACATAGCCACCGTCTGCAGTCTGTTGAACAGAATTGGCCGATGCAAATCCTTTGCCGATCCCTTCCCCCCAGAGCTCGTTACCCTCCGCATCTGTCTTAATGACCCAGCCGGTACCGATCCTGATTTTTCCACATAGTATATAGCCGCCATCTCTGGTCTGTTGAGCGGAATAGCCATAGCCACGGAAGTCTAATATTTTGTCCCAGACCTTGTTGCCATTAGCATCTGTCTTCATCAGCAAGGGGCCTAGAGCACCGATGTTTTTTTCAGTTTCTCCTACTCCGCATATAATATAGCCGCCGTCCGTGGTCTGTTGTACTGAAGCTGCCTCGGCGTACAGTTCGCCGCCTAACATCTTATCCCAGAGCTTGTTGCCGTCTGCGTCTGTCTTTATCAGCCAGACATTAGGCTTACCTACTATCACATGTTGTACCAGAGGGCGTGTCCATCCACAAACTATATAGCCGCCATCTGTGGTCTGTTGAACTGAATTGCCCTGGTCCATATCCTGGCCAACGAATGTCTTATCCCAGATTGTGTTACCTTCGGCATCCGTCTTTATCAGCCATAGGTGGTCACCAGTTTTTCCACATATAATATAGCCGCCATCTGTGGTCTGTTGGGCTGAATGGCCCAAAGCTCCATACTGGCTGGTGACAAGCAGCTTGTCCCAGACCTTGTTGCCATCCGCATCTGTCTTCATCAGCCAGACATAGTATATCCATCCATCAGTTTCTCTAGTCCCTACAGTTCCACATATTATATAGCCGCCGTCTATGGTCTGTTGAACTGAATTTGCCTCTGCATTTTCCCCCGGGTTGAACATCTTATCCCAGAGCTTGTTGCCCTGAGCATCTGTCTTTATCAGCCAGGCGACTCTTTGTTCACCCGGAGTTTCCGTCCTTCCGCATAGTATATAGCCGCCGTCCGTGGTCTGTTGGACCGAAGTGCCATAAGTAGTCCCGTCGCTATCGCCAAAAGTCCTATACCACTGCACCTCGGGTCCTAATTCATAAGCCGTCCCCAGTAGTCCTGCACAAGCAACCAGGGGAATGATGAGAATAATCCCTAATAGCAAAAGAGCATAATGCATAAATCTATGCCTCATTGCAGACACCTCCATGAACTAAATCTTTACCAATCTCTTACTCTTATCCTACTTATTTCTTCCCTTTATCATGGGGGCAAACGACTGTGGTTGAGCTAGATGCCTCGTTATCTGCTTTATCTTTTGTAGTAACTGAAATGGTATAAATTCTACCATCTTTGTCACTGCCCTCTCGCCAGGCTTCGAGCTGAATGGTGGTGTTAAAGTCAGAGATTGTCGGCTCTATTGTCCCATATTCATCATTTACTTGAAAGACAGTTGAGTCAATATCTGACAGGCTGCCGCTTGCCGAACCACTGATGGTTACATGCACCATCTTATGGTTGGGTGGCCAGAGAGTGCTGGGGTCAGCGGGTCAACACTGAATGGCTTGACAACCCTGGTGTAGTTATCCGAGTTATAGTCATCCGCTTGCACCACCGCGGGGCAGTGTGTGCAAAGGACGACACCGATAGCGACAGATAACAGACCGATTAATAAAATAGACCTAATGTACATTTGCAACCTCCCAATTCATTCAGTGACGTGGATGACGCATGGGAGCTCACCACAATTTTGTCCGTTGGCTTCTACTATAAAATACAGCGTGTAGTCTCCGGGCTTGACCTGCGAGGATATCTCAATCATAAGGTAAATTTTCTTGAACCCAGATATGGCGCCGGGATAAGGGTGCCCCTCTCCGATTTTTTTAACCTGGATATCCGGGCAAGTTCCAAGCAGCTTAATTCCGTAGTTTATAGTTCGTTTCCCTGTTTCCATAAATATCCGGGCAAACTCATCACGCTGTGATACGTCCTTTGGTATTATGGAGAACATGTTATATCTTGTCTCTCCTGCCTTTGATTCAATATGGTCCCTGTACGTAACAATCGGAGCAAACTCACAACCGGAAAGGGCTACTTCAGCTTCCCTTATAAAGTCCGGACCGGGTGCCCGGTCTGGGGTACCCGCTATGTGAATCACATAAGGACAATTGGCTCTATATGTATTGAAGCGTTCACATAAGATTATGTCGTCGTACGTCTCCGCTCTTTGCGGTTCGGTACCTTCCGGAATTTCAAATACGGTTTCCAGAGAAGTGTTGTCTGGAGCGAACCCCTGAAACTGGACACTTTAGGTTAGGAAGGTTTGGCAGGGTCAGGATAATCTATAATGAAGTAGAGAAAGGACCTTGCCATGAGAAATCAGAGAAATTTCAGCCT
>Ga0233423_10000782_pt1 | contig 16220 bp, 14 predicted proteins | sample Watercolumn_Mata_FD_180713 | JGI IMG/M metagenome (GOLD analysis project Ga0233423, IMG submission 180713) | Freshwater microbial communities from Lake Matano, South Sulawesi, Indonesia - Watercolumn_Matano_2014_112_MG | ecosystem: Environmental > Aquatic > Freshwater > Lake | place: Indonesia...
TGCCTAATGTTTTATAGAATTCTTCGTATGCGACTTGAGCTTCATGTGTCGCCATTCCATCTGAAACATTCAATCGTGCAAGCGGTGCAACAGAATATACACCGCTTTCTATCCCATCCACAAATCCTTTCCATCCAACCTTTTTCAGATACGGAAATTTGACATAACTCCACGGCTCGACTTGTTCAGCAATGTGATCAAGATAAAATTGAGGCGCAAATTTTGAATATTCTTCTCCCTTAGGATCAATTACACGCACTTTGCCATCGTAGAAATTCACTTTGTTGTTTTCATCCACCAATCCCATGTAATAAGTCTGATGAGTATATGTGTCGGATGTAATTAACTTTACATAGTCATCATTCTTGAGCACAATATCCTTAAACACCTGGAGTGTGAATCGGGCAAACTCTAAACCATCCTTTGCTACCTCTTTGAATTTCGGTAAATCTTCCGACGCAATTCCCTTAGCAACACCACCTGGTAATCCAAAAACGGGATGGATTACTTTTCCTCCCAGATAACTGATAAGCTCACGGATTCGGCGGCGCATTGAAATTACTTTCTTACCGACATCAACTCCTACTTTTCCTATAACGCCTATTATATTCCGTACTTCTTTAGGTGCATCCGGCCCTACGATGAAATCCGGACCTCCAAGTACGAATACATGCAGTGCATGATCTTCGAGCATGAAAAGATTGTAAATTAATTCGCGGATTTTCCTCGCGGCAGGTGGCGGTTCAACTTTATAAAGTGCATCAAGTGCTTTTGTGCCCGCCATATGGTGTGCTGTTGGACAGACACCACAGATTCGACTTGTAATTTGCGGCATATCTTCCGCTGGACGCCCCTTACAGAAAATTTCGAAACCACGTAGCTCAGGTATCTGGTAGTATGCTTTCGATACTTCTCCCTTTTCATCAAGAAAAATATCGATTTTCCCATGACCCTCAAGACGAGTAATGGGATCGATTGTAATACGTCGAGTGGTTGTTTCACTTGATTCCATAGTTTATCCTTCTATCTCAAAATCACATTAAATCATTTTCTTACGTAATAACGAAACCGGCAATCCATAACGATAAAAAGTGCCAACAGGATCAGGAATAGTTGTCAGAGTCTTGTCGATATCTTTTTCGGATTTCGCTTCAATTTGAGATGCAACAGCAGAGAGAATTTTTGCACCCTGATCTTTTACACGGGATGTCGGTCCAAAACATCCGGTGCAAGGCATATTACCGGAAATACATTGACCACCACACCCGCCTCGCGTCGCCGGACCCATACAGATTATGCTCTGTGCAAGCAAACATAAATTCGGATCTACTTGCACTGAGTGCGGACGCTTGAATTCTGAAAATTTTAAATCGCTCGGTTTAGTATCTTTCTTCGGGCATTCATCGCATAATGCAATATCCGGTGCAAGTACAGAACCATGCTCTGGTAACTTTCCAGAAAGCAATACTTCTATCGCTTGTTTCAATAGCTGAGGTGTCGGAGGACAACCCGGGAGATAATAATCAACATCTATAACCTGATCGAGAGCACGAACCATGTTATAAAACGATGGAAGTGTAACTGTGCTACCGTTCGTTCCACTTTTTAGTTCAGGATAAGTTTTATTTGGATTTACTGTAGATGGAGAATCCTCATAAACAAATTTCAAAATATCATCGCGTTGAAATTGATTTGCCAGACCAGGAATTCCGCCAAGATGAGCACACGAACCATAAGCAATGACCAGCTTACTCTTTTTGCGAAGAAGGCGAGCCATTTCTTCTTGTTCCGAAGTACGAATCGCACCGTTAATCAATGAAACAAGCACAGAACCGTCCTCATAGGATTCAACATCCTTTTTCTTGAAATCCATTGCCACAGGCCAGAGAACGATGTCAATAGCAGATACAACGTCGAGTATGCTTTCGGCAAGATCGACAACCGATTCCTCACAGCCACCACAGGAAGCACACCAATAGAAAGCAACTTTCGGTTTTTCAGGCATGGACTGCTTCCTCCTTTCCGAGCACATCTTCCTCTAATTGTGTCATCTCCTTATCCCACTCATCAAATTTCTTTGGTAATCCGAGCGGGCCGAGTGTGCGCACCTGCTCTGTCATTTCGTTGATTACCGTCTTAACACGTTCACCCTCAGATGCAGAAATCCATTCCAGACGGAACCGCTGCTCTTCAATTCCCATATCTTTCAGTAATCGCTTGAGTAATTGCACACGACGGAGAGCCTTGTAATTGCCTTCCATATAATGACAATCTCCCGGATGGCATCCACCGATTAAGACACCATCGGCACCTTTCGCAAATGCATCGAGAATAAATTGCGGATCTATGCGACCAGAACACATCACTCGAATAATTCGAGCGTTAGGCGCATGGCGCAAACGCGAAACACCAGCTAGATCAGCTGCCGTATAAGTGCACCAGTTGCAGAAAAATGCAATGATACGCGGTTCCCATTTCTGATTATCACCTTCGGTTTCTATTTTTGTCGTCATGAATATCGTCTCCAAAATCACATTCAACCATTTATTTCTGTTTCCAACTTCAGCAGTCCATCGATCTCGCTAAAAATCATCTCATCTTCAAACAGATTCTGCTTTATTGCACCCGACGGACAAGATGCCGTGCATGTTCCACACCCTTTACAGAGAGCTTCATTAATTATCGCTTTCTGTTTCACTTCATCTCGTGAGATGGCATTATAAGGGCAAATAGTTAGACAAGTACGGCATCCGGAACATTCTTCTTCAACAACAAAAGCTGTGTTTGGTTCGAGCTCTATTTCACCAGTATCGATCAGCGTCAGTGCTTGTGCAGCAGCGGCTCCGGCTTGTGCAACGCTGTCCGGAATATCCTTTGGACCCTGACAGGCACCTGCTATGAAAACTCCGTCAGTAAATGTATCTACAGGAGCAAGTTTAGGATGACGTTCTAGGAAAAATCCCTCTGTCGAACAAGAAATATTAAATAATCTTCGTATGTCTTGTGCATCTGCTCGCGGTTCCATTCCAACGGCTAAAACAACCATATCGACGGGAACACGGCGTACAACACCTATCATAGTATCTTCAGCACGAATAATCAGCTTGCCCTCTTCCGATGACCTAACAGCCCAATCGGTTACTTCTGCTACACGGCCACGAATAAAGTGAACATTTTCATCAAGAAGTTTGTCGTAAAATTCTTCATACGATTTTCCCGCAGCTCGTATATCGATATAAAAATTATAAACCTCGGCCTCTGTATGTTCTTTCAGCAGATGGGCTAGTTTGAGCGAATACATACAGCAAGTGCGTGAACACCAACGATTTGTATTTTTATCCCGCGATCCAACACAATGTATAATACCGACAGTTTTTGGATGCTTACCATCACGGAGAATTAATTCACCACCGGTCGGCCCTGACGCATTTACAAGGCGCTCTACTTCCAATGAAGTGTATACATTCGGATATTTTCCGTAACCATAATATGGAATTCGCTTCGCGTCAAAAACTTGATAACCGGTTGCAAGAATTACTGTGCCTACATTGATTTCTTTGATTTCTTCTTTTTGCTTGAAGTCTACGGCTTTTCGGTCACATGCTTCGATGCAGGTTTTCTTGCAACGACCCGACTTGAACTCAATACAGGTTTCCGGATCGATGACAACAAGTTGTGGAGTTGCTTGAGGGAATGGAATATATATTGGTTTCCGTTTGCTCAAACCTACATTAAATTCATCCGGCGTTTTTCCTTCTTTATATATGCATTTGTCAATACAATCCATACAACCGACACATAGCGCCTCATTAATATATCGCGGTTTTCGCTTAACACTGATGGAATAATTTCCGACGTATCCTTCTACCTTCACAACTTCAGAATAAGTCCACAAAGTAATATTTGGATGATTTTTAACCTGCGACATTTTTGGTGTTAGAATACAGGCGGCACAATCGAGTGTTGGGAATGTTTTATCGAACATTGCCATATGCCCACCGATTGTAGGATCCTTCTCTACCAAGTAGACATGTTTACCTGCATTAGCAAGAGTTAATGCAGCATGGATTCCGGCTATACCACCGCCAACTACAAGTACATCGGGATGTATCTTTACGTGTTTTGTTTCCAACGCTTTATGATAAAAAACACGTTGAACAGCCGCTCGGACAAGATCCTTTGCCTTAAGCGTCGCTGCAATCTGATCGGTATGTACCCAGGATACATTCTCGCGGATATTTACCATATGAAAGAAGTACGGATTCAATCCACTCTTCTCTACTGCCGATCTAAAAGTATGTTCGTGTAAAAGTGGTGAACATGAAGCGACAATTATACGATTTAGTGAATGTTCTTGTATATCTTTCTGGATGAGTTCTTGCCCCGGATCAGAACACATATACTTATACTCTTGAGAGACAATAACTCCGGGCAAGGCTTTTACATAATCGGCTACTGCTTTGACGTCGACTATACTGCCAATGTTGTGACCACAGTGGCATACATAGAATCCTATTCGGATTGATCCATTATGTCCGTTACCATGCATTGACCATCGCTCCTTTCGGATGTGTAATATGACTGAGTGACGGCTTTTTAAAGAGTCTTTGCATTCCTAATTCTTTTTCGGACAATCCAAACGCTATTCCCATTAATTGAGTAAAGAAAGTCACAGGAAGGTCGATGTCTTCGTCATAGATTCGATTGATGCGACTTTGATAGCACTCCAGGTTGTGTTGACAGAGAGGACAGCAAGTAAGCATGATGTCGGCGTCTCTTTTCAGGGCTTCTTTCAGAAGAATTCTATTAAGGCGTAAACCCGCTTCCTGTATCGTACCGGTCAAACTTCCACCACAACATCTGGTTTTCAAAGGCCAGTCAACAGGTTCAGCGCCGAGCGCCCTCACAAGTTTGTCCATGGTTTCTGGATAATGAGTATGGTCGAATGTTTTAAATGGTCGTACAACCTGACATCCATAATAACTCGCCACCTTTAATCCTTTTAATGGAATTTTAACGCGCTTCGCGATATTTTCCAATCCATAGTCCTTTACGAAAACATCGAGTGGATGCCGTACATCAACACGTCCATGGTAGTGGAGTTTCGCTTTATCCAGTGTTGCATTAATTTTTTTGCTTACATCTGGATAATCTTCAAGGTATCGTTCTGTTTTCAATAGGACTAAAAAGCATGCACTACAAGGAGTAATCAGATTGACAGTACCTTCTGGCGATTGTATTTCTGCTAATGCAAGATTTCTCGCTGCAAGTGCAAACGCATCTGTTTCATCGATAGAAACATATGACGTTGCACCACAGCAATTCCAATCTTCTAACTCTTCAAAAGGAATGTCCAGGGCTTTCAAAACGGCAAGTAATGATTCTTCATAAGCACGGCCAGTACTACGAAGAGAACATCCGGGGAAATAGAGATACTTCATATTTTCATCCCTCCCTTCTCATCCGCAAGTAATGCATGCAATTGATCCCTGCGTTTTACAAACTCTCTTCCGATAGTAAGGCGACCACGGAAAAATAATTTTAAACCGAGGAGTGATTCTCTTATCATAGCGAATGGATTTGTCCTCAAATATAAACTAATAAGTAACCAGCTTTCTGTATTTCTTCCGTCTTTCAATACACGTTTATAGAATTCCCTGGCAAGTACTGGAATTGGTAATCGCTTCGGAAAAAATCCCATCTGGATAGCTTCGCGTTTTAGCGTGTACATGACATCTGTAATATGGATATTTCTCGGACACTGAACAGTACATGAATAGCACGATGCACAAAGCCATATTGTAAGAGAATTCAATACCTCTTCTTTGAAACCCTCGCGTGTCATCGCTATGATTTTCCGTGGTGGATAATCCATGTAGTGAGCCAATGGACAACTTGCACTACACGTTCCACATTGAATACAACTTAGTAACCTTTGTCCGTATGCTTTATCAGCAACACGTTCGCCAAATTCAAGATCAAGTTCAGATTCGAATTTGATCCGACGAACAACTTTTTTCATCTTTTCGATTTTTTCTATACGATCGTCTATACTAACCGATGGTGAAAGAGGAAGTCGCATTCGATTCTCCATGAAAAATTGGTGTAATAATTCTAGAAAAGGGATTTGCAAGGAACAAGACGTCTTATAAGCACTTGAGCCTTGACTCATTCACTCAGATTCATTTCTTAAGCACTACCTGAGTAGTACTTTATTATTGTTCTGATGTATTCGCCGGTTGAAGAAATGAAAAAACAATCTGAGCTTAGGTTCTAAAATAAAATACTTATCAGTTTACAGACATGCCACAAGTTATAAAATGATAGTCTTGTAACAATGTTGAACTTGTTTACAGAATTTTCAATATAGTTTGGATTTATTCTTCACTTCTTGCTTCGGTTGAGTTGAATCGTAGAGATATTCTTCCGTTTGCAAACTACAAACAGAGTTAATGACTTATGATCGTTCGGATGTTAAATTTGATACACGACTTCAGGTAAATAAATTAGTCGGTATTTTTTTTGAAGGTTGTATTGGGAGTTTTTCTTTGAGATGTGTCGAGCACGTCGCTGTAAATTTTCTTTGCACAGTCGGGGCAAATTCCATGTGAAAATTTTGCTTCGGTATGTGCACTGATATACCATTCTACCTGATTCCAATATCCCTTATCATCTCTGATCTTTTTGCAATTAGCACAAATGGGAATAAGCCCCTGTAGCGTTTTAACATTTTCAAGCGCATACTGGAGTTCTTTGATAAGCCTTTCACGTTCTGTCTCGGCGAGTTTGCGTTCTGTAATATCAGCAAATGAAGCAATTATTTTTTGAATGCTTGGGATCAATGCAACCGACATAAGCCCGTGTCTTATTTCACCATTCCTATGATAGAACTTGAATTCATATTTCTCGGGAGCATCCTGTGGATCGATGAGTCGTCGACGGTTATATTCTTTTAATCGTTCTAAATCATCTGGTGGAATTAGTTGTGTCCAGCTCATGCCAATTGCTTCTTCTTTTGAATATCCACTCATTTGACAATATGCATCATTCACCATTGATATTGTTGTATCCAAGTTAATGATAGCAATAGCCGACGAATTATTTTCAAATATAGCTCGGAATTTTTCTTCGCTCTCGCGCAGTGCTTCTTCCGACTTTTTACGGTCCGTAATATCTCGACCTACACCAACCAATCCGATGACCTCTCCTGATGAATTTCGGAGTGGAAGCTTGTTCGTGAGCAACCAGCGTTTCTCTCCGTGTTCATCAATAATACATTCCTCCTTATTGATAACTGGTTTTCCCAACGTTATTACTTTTTGGTCGTCATCATAAAATTCCTGCGCCTGCTCCTTTGGATAAAATGCAAAATCGTCCTTTCCAATTACCTCTGCTTCCGATTTTACGTGCATATTCTTCAGATCGGCAAGATTCGCAAGTGTTTTACGGCACGCCATATCTTTTGAATAAATTGTGTCCGTAATATTATCTATGAGTATTCGGAGAAGCGTTTTCTCGTACTCAAGCGCTTGTTCAGTTTTCTTACGCTCTGTAATATCTTCTTTCACTCCAAGGTAATGAGTGATATTTCCCTTTTCATCGGTAATCGGAGAAATTACAGCAGATTCCCAATAAAGTTCATCATTTTTCTTTTTATTATGAAATTCACCTCGCCATTCTTTTCCTGCTAAAATCGTATCCCAGAGTTGTTTGTACTCGATCGGTTGCATTTCACCGGATTTGAGAATTCGAGAATTCTTACCAATAGCTTCCTCGAGAGAATAACCAGTAATTTGAACAAACTTGGGATTGACATATTCAATAGTACCAGAAGGATCGGTAATAACAATAGAGGACGAGCTTTGTTCAACAGCACGTGAAAGTTTGCGTAGTTCAATTTCTGCTTTCTTACGTTTTGAATCGAAGTGATTCAATGAATTAGCTACCATCCAAACCAAAAAAAGAAAAAGCACAATATAAATAACAGCAACAAGTAGCACACCAAATGCAGAACCGAAATACTGATGTCGTTCACCTTCTAGACGTAACCAACCCACTATTATGGGGATGACAACAGTTGCAGGTAACAATCGACGCGCTGTAAATCCACCAATATCATCTCCACTGATGATAGCCATAATACCGCGGTCAGGAATTGTACATAATATTCCAACACCCAAAATTAAAAGTGTAATTGCGGTATGTAATGCCATTTGTGTAAAGCGTGTATATCCATAGAATTCTTGAATAGCATATAAATATCCGATGAGAGCCGTAAGAGCAACGAGAGCTGCTAAAGCACTTAGAAGTTGAGAGATAATAATTGTTGTATTTGATTTCGAACGCGCCAACAAGATTGAGAGACCAAAACATGAAAAACAAAAAGCTGTATTAAGCGCCATGCGTCCTGGTAGATATGTTCCTACCGTACCAAGTGGTTCCTCAAAAATCAACTGGTCGATTCCAAAATTCCAGCCGCCGATATATTCAAGAAGAGTAGTAAGACCTATGATAGTAACTAATGAACTGCATAGAGTAACTATCGATGTCCTGAATGTGGGAGGTTGAGGTGAGTGAAAAAACCATAAAGCAATTCCCGCAAACATGAGTGCGAATGAAGTATTCGCCTTCATTGAAACAAATGCAGGATGAAGGCTTTTCAAAAATTGAATATCGAATATCCAACCGATGAAGACAGTCAAGCCGACAACAAATGCTATAACACCACTAAATTTTGAATATAGTTTGAGCAATGAAATAGCATACGAATTCGATTTATCATTCATCGCGAAACCCCTCATGATGCAGTATATAGGAAACGATACTGCTATTGACTCATTTCTTCTAACAAATTTAGCAAATTATTATGCTAATAATTCAAGGAGCTGGATTCAACACTTATTATATCAAAACACTTAAAAATATGATAATGAAAACTTTAAATAATATACAACATTACTGCTATAAACATTCTAGTAATCGTTAAATAGGTGTTGCAGATAAAATTACATTGTAGAAGGCGAAATTTGTGAGGAAAAATACCAATTTCTATCAAATACTTTCATTTTTTTATCACATAACCGAAAAGGTCATTTTCAGTTTAAGTGTTTGTCTTTTCTTCAATTTACCATTTTTTGTATCATTATGAGTAATTTTGGAAATGGTATACCATAGAAGTAACTTGTGATTGAATTGACAAAATGGGTAAATGATGAGTTTTTCAATAGTCAGACATCAATATTTAAAAAGGTTTACTCTAATGAACTACTATAGTTCTAATTCCTGTAATTAAATAGACGGTACAGCATTTGTTCTTTTTGAAAAGGATTAGACAATAAAAGCTTTTGTATATAGATGATGATTATGAAACATAGCATTCAAATTTTCCGTAAAAGCATTAAATTTTGCTATGATTTCTTTTCAAAATACCCTGCAGTGCTGTCAGGATATATAATATATGCGTATTTGTTTCTTTCGATAATGCATTATTACTTGAAGGCAAAATCGCTTCCTTTAACTTTTTATGATATTTTTGCAATATTTTCAGCATTACCATTCATGTGGTTACTATCAGCGGCTCTTGTGAAGATTATCGAAATAAGAGCAAAATTGTACGAAAGTGAACGGCAGCGAATGCATAAAGAAAAGGAACTTGAAATTCATCAGACAAAATTAAATACAATGCACGAAACCGTAATGGGCTTGCAACACCAAATTAATAATCCATTGACTGTTGTTACATTATCAATGGATGCTGCTCTGCTTGCAGCTCATGGAAACCAGGAAATTGTTCTTCCACTCATAAAAGCCGAGCAATCGATCGAATACATTCAAGATGCATTATTCGACCTCTCGACTTCACAAAAATATAAAACCGAGACAATTGATCCATATTTTGGGAAAATGATTTCTCTAAAAGAAATAATCCAAAACAATGAATAACTTTGGAGCATAGGGAATGATTACACAAGCATTTTCTAAAATGCCTTCTAGCACACACCGCCAATTAACAGAACACAATGAAACAAAAAAATTAGCTCGTGAAGTATTACGACGTGTAGATCACTTTATTAAAATTAAGGATTTAGAAAAAGCTCTAGAAGAAATTAGACATGTAAAGGAAATCGATCCGCGCAACGTATATGCTCTTGCATTTGAAGAACGAATTCAAGCCCTTATGGCAGATCAAACTAAATCAAAACAACAAAAAGAAACGGTCGATGCGAAGGACGCATTTCAAACTAAAAATCCTCTTGAAAATTTAAAATCATTTTCCAAAAACACATCCAATAGCATATCTCAAGATCTACAACAAAAACCGAAGGTTCTAGTAATAGATGATGATAATAACCTTCTTATGGTTCTTAGTATGGTGATAGAATCTGGAGGATTCGACGTCGTCTCCAAGAGTACATCAGATGAAGCTTATGCACTTCTTAAAACATATCACCCCGATATTATTCTTTGCGATGTTAACCTTGAGACTTCGACCATGGGTGGTTTTGCTTTTTTTGAAAAGATACAGGAAATCGAACATGTTAAAAATATACCGTTCATTTTCCTGTCAGGTCTTAGTTATGATTTGTTGTTCCGCACAGCAAAAGAACTTGGCGCCGATGATTACCTCACGAAGCCAATCAATGGACAAAACTTACTTGTCACTCTTCGAGGTAAATTGAAAAGATATGATAAGATGAAAAAAAATCTGTCATCAAATGTATCAAATTCAACAGTTGCAGCTTCGGCGCGATAAATCCAATCTTGTTTTATTCCTGATGACAATGCTATCCTTCGCATAAAGTAGTTAAAATCATTAATGGATATTAATATCGCGCATCTTGAATACTTAGAAATATCAAGGTAATTCTTAACGAATTTTTTACACGAAGTTATCAATGGAATATTAAACCACTCAAGCACCATAAACCTTTCCGATTACTCTTTCTTCTATTTCGAAAACTTAAATGAAAACAATCGCACTGCTGACAATTTCTAATACATTTATGACCATAGCCTGGTATGGGCATTTGAAATTCAAAGATGTTCCGTTATGGAAAGTAGTTCTTATAAGTTGGGGAATTGCATTTTTTGAATATTGCTTTCAAGTACCTGCAAACCGCTTTGGACACGGAACATTTACTGCGGCTCAATTAAAAATTCTTCAAGAAGTTATTACACTCCTCGCATTTGCACTCTTCGCCATATTCTATCTAAAAGAACAATTGAAGTGGAATTACATTGTTTCTTTTTCCTTGATGATTGGAGCAGTATATTTTGCATTCAAAGAGTGGAATTAATCACTCTAACCTTGCCAGCAAGATAAATCATCCTCAGTAAGGATTATAAATCATTAACGTATTATTACTTTTGAAACAAAATTTAGGTAATTACTTGCGAGAATACTTTTAGTGACTTCCTCAGTCAGATTCCCAGATTTTTGGTTTCCACTGTGAGATACGATCGTACCAACTGAGAACGTTAAATTTTTCGCGTTGTGGATAACTGGGAGGGTAAGCTGAGGCAAACCGTTTATCAAATTTATAATTCTTTTGATAACCAGTTTGTATTTGATTTGTACTAGAATTAAAAGTACCAACAGGTTCACGATTATTCTGTTGAATACCACCTACTACTGTAAGTGTTCCACGCGGACTTCCTTGGTTATAGTTCTCTGCAGTGAGGCCGCCTTTACGAGCCATAATAGAACCATGAATAGTGACACCATTAGCATTATTTGTATTATTCGATACAATGACATTGTTATCCGAAATGATTCCCAGCATATCAGGGCAACTCTCGTCCGTAGTGTGACCATCAGGAAGCAAAGGATTATGTGCATATGTAATTGATGAATCGACGTATACATTTCCTTTTGAAGCTCCCGAACTTCCAGTTGCACCGATAGTCATTTTTCCGGATACCTTACCTTTTATATGTAAATTCCCATTGTCACAAAGAAGAACTCCGTTCGATGATAAAGCACTTAGAGAATTATAGGTTGTAGGAGTAGCAGTCCAACTTCCATTACGAACAACAATTTTCCCATCTCCACGAAATTCAATATATATATCAGAATTCGACCATACTTTTCCTGCACTCGTTGCATCGGTTTTTAAGGGAGTAAAATCGGCGGGAAGGCTGATATTTACTCCTGTTGTATAGCCACCATTAAAAACCGGATTATCGTTGTTACCCTTATTAATACCATTTTTCGTTGTTACTTTACTCATAAACACAGGACTTCCAGATACATTCAGTCTTTGTTGGGAATGGAGTGGTCCCCAGCAAGTATCTCCAGTTATCCAATATAAATTGTTTTCTATCTGGCTGTAAAAAGCAAATTCGGAAAATCGGCCAAGAGTTAAAGTAATAACTGTAGAATCTCTATATCCTTTAAATTCACCCAGGCAAATGACTTTTACTTGTTGTTGTATTCCTACTATACTTCGTTTTTTTTGGAAAGAAAATGTTCCACCATTCATATCAAAGGAGGTATTTGATGGCGTCCAACCTGTATCCTTACATATAGAACCGACTGCAATGTTTGCCGCACTCGATGCGATGTAACGTGCTTGTTCCATTTCGTAATAATTCAAGTAATTATCATATGCTTTCGTTGTGATCTTTGAAAGATTGAATCCCATAAACATAAAGATCAAATTGAAACCCATTACCATCATCAATGATGTGCGTCCCATTGAATCTGTTCCTCAATAATTACCTATATTTTAGGTTCTTAGAAGTTAGACGTATTTGCTTCCAAAATATTTGATATTGTGATGAATCTTGCATGTATTCCTGTTTACGAGGTGAGGCGCTCTCCAGCGCAATCGAAAGTTCAATAAGGCCAATCGTTTGCGGATTCGTGATTGGAAAAGGAATTATCTGTTCATCGTCAGGTCTGCGATATTGAAACCGAAATTGAGTCAATCCAACGTAAATTCTATACGGATCCTGATTGTTGATCTTCCTATACAAATACCTATCTCGTGGATTCGGTGTATCTGAAAGTTCAGATAGTGGTCCAATATAATATTCAATGGAATCGACTGTACCATTGTTGTCGATATCAGTCCAAAAACGGATTCGACTTGTATCAGCATAGCGCATAGCTAAAGAAGCTGGATTGATTTTCGAGGGATCCGCACAATAACCAATTTTTGAAAAATCATCTTCTAATATTGTTACAATCGTAGTCAGGTTGGATTGTAATAGATAATTTTCATAATAAGCAGATGAACTTTCTGATGTGCTAGCATTGAGTCGAAGTGCCATTAGAAATAGCACACCAAAAGTCACAAACGAACCGATAATATCTAATATCGTAGACGAGCCCACAAGAACCTTTTAATAGAAATAACTATAAACATGAGATAATTTTATTGTATCGCCGCCGGTATTACTAAAAGTTTTCACATCTATCCGTTTGAAAAATGTCCTTGTTGTTGTGGAAACATTCGGAGTTGTTGGCTGTACATAATACACAATAGCTTGTGTGGTAAAAATATCTACACCTGCAACAGTATCTTTTTTATTCATCCCATTGAAGTCATCAAAATCATTCCATGTTTCTATTTGATTTGCTATTTCTCCGGTTTCTCGACCTAAGGTTGTTGAAAGCTCTGTTTCACCGAAAACCATTGCATCACCGGCAGTTGCCTGATCAAAATCATATCCTATAGACCGTTCAAGATAGGAAGTCGCAAGAGAAATGGCGTACACACCAACTTCAGTCTGATGGAGGATAGTACCTTGCTGGAGATTGTTTCTATTAACAGTGAGCACAGTTACGCCTAACAATACTAATGCCGCTACTGTTAGCATCATTTGACCTGTATTCATAGCTTAGGTCTTTTCAATAACGTGACCGATTTTTCGATACCTGCCAATTTACTAGTAAAATCGTATTTGAAATATAGAAAGATTCTTGAGTACTGTCAAGTAACGGAAAATGCAAACTCCGATTATAACTGCTGGTAGTTTTTCAATTTTACTTTACTTTTTTAAAGCAAAAACTATGCCTAATTTAATTTTCATTGAGATATAAGACGAAAGGATGGAAAATATCCTCGCAAATAGCGCATGCCCAAATTGGAAAAATCTTTTGGAATAAGATAATTTTCAACGTCTGATTAACTAAAGACCTAATAATTATTTTTAATAGAAATTAAAAACACAATCAAATCTTTATTAAGAGACTATCAAATAGATAAATTGAATGTGCATGCTAGTGTCCGATGGATTTCTAAACAGGTTTTCTAAACTGAAAATTCTTATTCATATTCCAAAGTTATGGATCACTTTGTAATATGAATCCAGACAGAGTTATCTATGTAAAAATTATTTGCGCACCGGCTGACTTCTCATAGAATTGTCCGACCGATATTATGTCGTCAACTTCTTTACAAAAATCCTTCTTCGTTAGGTGAAACATATCTACAGAAGCCTTACAAGCGTAGATCTCACATCCTGCATCATGGATCATCTGAACAAACTCACGAACTGGTGGAATATCGAGTTTTTCCATTTCTTTTTTCATCATGTTCGTAGCGAATGCAGACATACCAGGGATCATTCCGACAATAGTAGGCATATGCATTCCCGGATTTCCGACAGTGGCGACTTTAATGTTATCCATACGCTTATCAATAATCGCATCGAGACCGAAAAAAGTGAAGAAAAGAGTTGCATCTATACCCTCCATTCTCGCACCATTAGCCATTATAAGACCGGGATAAACGCCATCCAGCGAACCGCGCGAGACGATGATGGAGACTTTTTGAATTGGATCAATTTTCTTATCAGCCATAAAATATTCTCCTTATAATTAAATGCATCCTTTTGGTTTTGGAATACCTGCAATTTTTGCCGCTTTTTTTGCTGGACCTTTCGGAAAGAGAGCATACAATTCCTTTGTTTCAACTCCACTTTCCTTTGTAAGTCTTCGGATTGAAGGTGCATCCCCTTTTTCGAGGAATTCTTTTCGCATAAGGTTGATTACCAGCCAATGTCGGTCAGTAAGCCCATCAATTCCTTCTTCTTTTGCGAGTTCCTTAGCAATTTCTTCACTCCAAACTTTTGGATCAACTAAATGTCCATCTGCATCACGTTTAAGTTCTTTTACCGTCATAAAATTCTCCTTTATATATTTTCAATACATTCTAATAATTAATTTTAGAAAGCAGGTTTTGCTGTTCAAAAGCGATGCTAGGATACTTCCGGAATCCAAGCCGCTTCCTTTTCCTTACCGCTCATCGACATCTGTGACTCAATAAGCGGTAGTTCATAACCATTCAATAAGATATTCCAATATATCCACCGGAACATCATCTTCCCATAATGATTTAAAGAGGTTTCTTTCATCAAGGAAAACGGACCAACACCCGGAAGCGGAAACATTCCTGGTAATGGTTCGGTTTCATAATTGAAATCTATGAGAATTCCCTTACCAAAACCAGATTCTATAAAACAGTTCGCATGCCCATCAAATCGTTCTTCAAGTGGACTACTATCGATAGCGCTTAGGATATTCTTGAAGAGAATCTCTCCTTGAAAATGTGCTACAGATCCCGCTTTAGAGCTAGGAAGATTCGTTGCATCTCCGATAACAAAAATGTTTTCATATTGCTCTGACTGTAATGTGTGTTTATTCGTCGGGATGAAATTGAGTTCATCCCCCATAGAACTGCGGGCAATTAAGTCATCACCCATATTCGTAGGAATTGAAACTAGTAAATCAAACGGTATTTCCTGCTCATCCCATGAGATGATTTTTTTCCCTTGGTTGTCGACTCGCGCGATGTTGAAATCGGGAACCAAGTGAATGTTTTTCCGTTCTAAAAAATCACCAAATATTGCAGATGCTTTTGGTTTTGTGAATGCACCAGAGAGCGGAGTAACATATTGAATCTCAACTTTATTACGAATACCGTGTTTAGTAAAATACCAATCGGCAAGAAATGCAAACTCAAGTGGTGCAACCGGACATTTGATTGGCATTTCGGTAATGTTTATTACTAGTTTACCTCCCTGCCATTGTTTAAAGAACTGTGAAAGACTAAGAGCGCCTTCGATTGTATAAAAATCGAATATATTCTTATGCCAGAGAATGTCCTTTAATCCTTCGGTCTGTTCATGAACTATACGCGCTCCACTAGCAACGATAAGGAAATCATATGGCACAACAGACTCATCGTTGAGAAGAATTCTATTATAATCTG